>Ga0073934_10001136_pt1 | contig 67264 bp, 64 predicted proteins | sample LarsenN4metaG_FD_76834 | JGI IMG/M metagenome (GOLD analysis project Ga0073934, IMG submission 76834) | Hot spring sediment bacterial and archeal communities from British Columbia, Canada, to study Microbial Dark Matter (Phase II) - Larsen... ... | reverse complement strand
CGGCTCGTATCTATCAGATTGTGCTCAATCAGGCCGACCCACTCGCTCGCGAATTGGGCACAGGGCTGGCGGCTCTATTGGCCCAAGAGCATATTGCCATTACTTTGGGCCAAACTTAGGTAACTACTTCCCGCAAGCCCGCGCCGAAATCTTTGATCTGCACTGGCTGGGCGGCGAGCGCGACGACGCCACCGGCACCCCCTGGTTCACCGTCGAAAAAGCTTACCGTATCAAGCCCATGTGGCGGGTGTTGTTGAATGGCCGCGATTTGAGTTATGTTGGCGGCCCTGAGATTGTGGTTTCACCCGGCGATGAGATCAGCATCTTCCCACCGGGACGTTAATAAAATTAAAGACATTAGGAGTGTTCACGAGCCTGAGCACGCTCACGTTGATAAATATTGTTCGTAGTGACGACTTCAGTCGTCCGAGTTGTCAGCGACTAAAGTTGCTACTACAAACAAGCTATTTTCAAAGGAGATTTTTGGATGAAAAAATTAGTTTATCTGCCCGTTATTCTGCTTATCGTGGTTGGGTTGACTCTGACCGCCTGTGGCGGTGGTGGCGGCGCGGAACGCTTACCTCAAGAATCAGGGAATGCTGGTGTCGCTCAAGCTGCTCCCGCCCAAGAAGGGCCAGCCCCCGTGGTCAAGGGTGATCCAACCGAAGGGCAAAAGCTGTTTACCCAAACCTGCTCTGCCTGTCACGGGCCGGCCGGAGAGGGCATGCCCGGCCTGGGCAAAGACATGACCCGGAGCGAATTTATCGCCGGCCAATCCGATGATGCGCTGTTGGCCTTCCTTAAAGTGGGCCGCGACCCCAGCGACCCGCTCAATACCACCGGCGTAGCTATGCCCCCCAAAGGCGGTAACCCCGCTCTGGACGATGAGGATTTGCGGCATATTATTGCTTATATTCGGACCATCCATAAGTAAGATACAGCGTGGGCCTTCCCTTGTCTCACCGAAAAATTTCGGTGATGAGCGGGCGGCTCTCTGAAGGGATAAAACCAATGACAGACGAGAAATCTACCAATCAAGAGAGTAACATTTACCTTCCTTCTGTGCTGGGCCTACTGTTGGTCCTCATTGCGGCCGCAGTGGTTTGGGTAGGTCAGGTTAGCCCATCGGTGGCAGAACAAGCCGCCCCTGAACCGGCAGTCGCCCCAACTCAAGCGGAACCTGCCCCCGTTCAAGTGAGCGTGGGCGACTCCAGCGCCGGTCAAACCCTGTTTAGCCAAACCTGTTCGGCTTGCCACGGCCCCGCCGGTGAAGGTATTCAAGGCCTGGGTAAGGATTTGACGACCAGCGAGTTTGTGACCGGTCAAACTGATACCGACCTGACTGCTTTTATCAAAGTCGGGCGCGGCCCCACTGACCCGCTCAACACAACCGGTATTGCCATGCCGCCCAAAGGGGGGAATCCGGCCCTTAACGACGAGGATTTACAAAATATCGTGGCCTACCTGCGGACCCTCCACAAGTAACTTTGTTTGCCCGCTGGCTTGCTCAAAAAGCCTGGCTCTGGTGGCCGGGCTTTTTATTTGGGTTTTTGTGACAAAAGTCACTCCCCTGGAAAAAGAAATGTGTTACAATAGTCTGGAAAATATAAGTGTCCACTTCGGTGGCTTGAGTTTTTGGAAAGCTAGAAAATGAATTTTTCCCCACCTTTACCTAAAGAACACGGTTCATGGGCCATGCTGATTGTGCCGCTGTTGCTAGGATTATTTGTCGCTCCGGCCTGGCACTGGCGGGCGCTAATTTTGCTGGCAGCAGCCCTGGGCTTCTTTTTAACCCGCTATCCCCTGGTTGTTTTGGTCAAAACCCGTAAACGGCCTACGGCTGATAAAACCTATCTCTGGCGTTGGGCCGCCATCTACGGGGGTATTACGGCTTTGTGTGGGGGCTGGCTGGTATTGGGGTACAATTTGGGCTGGCTGGCTGTTATGGGGGTTTTGGGTGTAGGGCTGTTATTATTTAACCTGTGGCTGGTTTCTCGGCGGCAGGAACTCAGTTTGATGGGGGAGTTGACTGGGATTGCCGGGTTAGCTCTGGGGGCGCCGATGGCTTATTACGCTGCCAGCGGCCAACTGGATAGCACCGCCGCCCTCTTGGGCTTGATTAACTTTCTCTATTTTGGCGGCACGGTTTTTTATATCAAACTCAAAGTGCGCCAGCAGCCGCGTTTACCGGCCCCAAAGCGAGCAAGCGAAAGGTTGGTCAAAGCCAAAGCCTGCCTGGCCTACCAAACCGCCGCATTGACCCTGCTGGTAGCCTTAGCCGCCCTCCAGTGGGCGCCTCTGTTTTTACCCCTGGCTTTTGTGCCTGTGACTGTAAAAATGGTCTATGGGGCCTGGCATTGGCAAGATAAAAAGTCGCTCAGCTTGGTCCGGCTGGGTGTGGCTGAAATTGCCCATGCTGCCATCTTTGCCGGGTTGGTTGGCGTTACCTTCGTAAGTTAAATAAAATAACCCCGTAAATATCTCAAGGAAGGACTACTCAGGCATGTCATTTCGACCGAAGGGAGAAATCTCTGGGGCCGATATAGCACTGTAGGGATTTCTCGGCCTATGGCCTCGAAATGACATGAGGGCTGATCAGTTACTCAAGGAAGGAATATATGACCCAAACTTTCGATGTTATCGTTATTGGAGCCGGAATCATGGGCTGTAGCGCAGCTTTTGAGTTGGCCCAGCGCGGTTTGAAGGTGGTAGTTTTGGAGAAAGGGGGTATCGGGGCCGGTTCGACCGGCAAATCCTCGGCTATTATCCGCCAGCACTACTCTAACGAACTGACGGCCCGAATGGCCCTTTATAGTTTGCGTGTTTTTCAAAATTTCGAGGAGCGGGTTGGGGGTGAGTGTGGCTTTACCCAAACCGGTTTTGCTGCCCTTGTTGCAGCCAAAGACCAGGCCGGACTGGAGGCCAACGTTGCTTTGCAGCGCCGGGTGGGCATTCAAACTGAACTGATTCCTCCCGCCGCCCTGCGCGAGTTGATGCCAGGTTTGGAGACGGTAGATTTGGTGTGCGCCGCCTATGAACCCGAAGGCGGTTACGCCGACCCCAACTTAACGGTCAATGCTTACGCCAATGCCGCCCGCCGGCTGGGGGTCAAGATTTATCTTGATACCGAAGTAACCGGCCTGCGTTTTGCTGGCGGTAAGGTAGAGGGCGTTGTCACCCCCAAAGAAAAGTTTGATGCCCCCCTGGTGTTGAACTGCGCCGGGCCGTGGGGAGCGCGGGTAGCGCGCATGGCCGGCCTCGAAGCGCCGATCAATGCCTGCCGGGTGCAGGTGGCCTTTTTCCGCCGCCCGGCCGGGTACGAGGCGTCCCATCCGGTGATTGCCGATTTCATCCACGCCACCTATTTCCGCTCCGAAACGGGTCAACTGACCCTGGTCGGTCTGATTGACCCCGTCGAGGCCAACGCGGTGGTCAACCCGGACAGTTATAATGAAAACCTCGACTCTAACTTTGTTCTCGACGCGGGCGAGCGGCTGATTCGCCGCTGCCCGCCGCTGGAGGCCAGCCAGAGTACCGGTGGGTATGCCGGTCTCTATGCCATCACCCCCGATTGGCATCCTATTATAGATGAGGCGCTGCCGGGAAGCGGATTTTTTATCTGCGCCGGCTTTAGCGGTCACGGCTTCAAACTCGGCCCGGCAGTGGGGGTTATGGCGGCTGACCTATTGACTCGGTCAGCTACCCCAGAATTTGACCCTGGGCTATTTCGTCTCAGCCGGTATGCGGAAAACAATCCGGTACGCGGCCAATACGAATACAGCATTGCCGGTTGATGAGTGAGGTTGCCAGATGACTTTAAATTACACCTACCTTGCCAATTTAGCCGAACAAATCCCCGAAATTCCAGCGGATAGCATTATCAGCCGGACCATTTACAGTGATGATCAGGTGAAAGCTATTCTTTTTGGTTTTGCCGCCGGGCAGGAACTTTCGGAACATACCTCGGCTCAAACGGCCATCTTGCACTTTCTTCAGGGTGAGGCCGATTTAACCCTGGGGGAGCAGCCGCTGAGCGCCCAGGTGGGGACGTGGGTCCATATGCCGCCGCGTTTACCGCACAGTGTTTACGCCAAAACACCGGTTTTGATGCTGTTATTGATGTTCAAATCAACTCCTTCTGCGGAGAAGCAGGAATAGACCCAGTGGATCCAAACTTGAGGAGCCAGCACGCCCACGTGCGGCGGTGTTCGGCACGTGAGCGTGTCCGCTTCGCGTCCTCGAAAATTGGATCTCCTGAGACCTTTTATCGGAGCGCTTTCCTCGGAACAATGCCGCCCTTAACGCGTTGGTTCATCAAAGCTGCTATGATTTCGTTGATTGCCGCCTTTCTGGTCAGGGCGGTGATGGCGCTGCTGCCCCTGTGGGAGCTTCATGCGGGTGTGGCCGCTTTAGCCCCGGTCTATCTGCATCTGTTTATGTGGGGCTGGGTTACTCAACTCATCTTTGGGGTGGCCTACTGGATGTTCCCCAAGTATAGCAAAGACAAGCCACACGGCCACGAAGGATGGTGGGAAGCCACTTTCTGGTTGTTCAATATCGGCCTGATCCTGCGCATTATTGGTGAGCCGCTGCATTTGCTGCGGCCCGAAGCCCTGTGGGCCTGGTTGACCTCAATCTCGGCGGTGCTACAATGGCTGGCCGGGATGGCTTTTGTGGTCAATACCTGGGGCAGAGTGAAAGAACGTTGAAGGAGATTGGAGATTAGAGATTGATTTAATCTCCAATCTCTAATCTCCCTTTAGAACAATGCCTCGTCTAAGTTGTTGGTTTATCCGCGCTGCTCTACTTTATCTGGCTGTCGGTATCACCTTTGGATCGCTGCTGCTTTTCCACAAGGGGATTCCTTTTGAACCCTTTGTCTGGCGACTTTTGCCCGTTCATGTGGAATTTTTGCTGTTTGGCTGGACAGTACAGTTAGCCATGGGCGTCGCCTTTTGGATATTTCCTCGTTTCTGGCGTTCTCGCGGTGACGAGCGGCCGGCTTGGCTGGCCTTTGGTCTGCTGAATGTCGGCGTCTGGCTGGCCGGAGTTGGGCCACTGTTGGGAGTGCCTCCAGTCATTATTTTCCTGGGCCGGCTGGCCGAAGCCGGGGCAGCGGCAGCCTTTGCTATCCATGCCTGGTCGCGGGTCAAGCCGCCCGGCGCGGAACCCCCTAAAGTTCCTCAAAACCCCTAAATTTTGGTCTGTTCATTGTTAAAAAGGCTGGTTATAATCAAATAATCCTACTGCTACTTTTTTATCGAGGTTTCTCAATGAACGGATCATGGTTAGACCGTAACCGTAATATTGTCTTTGTCTCGCTTTTGTTCATCGCCATCGGGGGCGCTGGTGTTTTTTATATGAACCAGCCGATGGCTCAGGCCCAGGTCGAAATTCGGCCGGTAGCGACGGCAACGGCTACCGTTGCGCCCACCGTAGCCCCCAGCCCCACACCTTCCCCGGTACGGGTTTACGTTACCGGGGCTGTAGCCAACTCGGATGTCTACTTTTTGCCCGCGGGCAGCATCATCAAAGATGCTATTGCCGCAGCGGGCGGCTTTACTGCCGAGGCTGACCCCGAGCGGATCAATCAAGCCCTTGAATTGCAGGATCAGCAGCAGATTCATGTCCCTCGCAAAAACGAGGTTGATGCCCCGCCGCCGGTCCAAGGGGGACCGGTTGTGACAGAGCTAAATAGCAGTGAAGGTGGCGGGAGCAGTCGTTCTGCGCCGGTTGCGGGGGGGACTATCAACATCAATACAGCCACGCTGGAACAGCTCGACAGTTTGCCCGGCGTCGGTCCGGCTATTGCGCAACGTATTATTGACTACCGGGAAAGTATGGGTGGATTTAAAGCAGTTGAAGAAATTACGGAAGTCAGCGGTATTGGCGAGGCTACGCTGGCAAAAATTAAAGATCTAATCACCGTTCAGTAACCTTACACTCCTGAAATTGGCGGCTGACATTGCCTAAATATTATAATTGAGTTATGCTTCTATAGAGTCAGAAGTGTGTCTTGAGGTAAAGTCAGCCATGGAAAAGGTCAACAAAGTTTATCTGTCGTGGACGGATGTTGATAAACTCATCATCGGCATGATGCCCCGCTTGCAGGCTTTTGGTTATGACCTGGTTATCGCCATCACTCGGGGCGGCATTGTCCCCGCCGCGATCATCGCCGAGCGATTGGCTATTCAACAGGTGCTGGTGGCTTCGGTTGATTTTTACGAAGACAAAGAACACGACCTGGATTGGCCTGTTTTTTTGCAGTTCCCCGCCGACAGTTTTTTACGCGGCAAAGATACGCTTATTGTTGACGATATTTGGGACCGGGGCAAACAGGTGATGAGCGTCACCGAGCGGGTCAAATATGCCGGTGGGCGTTCGCGCTCGGCGGTACTGCATTATAAACCCCAACGTTCCGAATTTCCCGATAAAGCGCCTGATTTTTATGCCGCTGCCACCGAAGATTGGATCATCTACCCCTGGGACGCGGAGCGCGGCAAACTAGGCGTCTAGCTGGTCTCCCTCAGTTAAGGAAATACCATGCGGTTTTTAATTACGGGCGGCGCCGGCTTTATCGGCACGGCCCTGGCAAATTATCTGGTCCGGCAGGGCCATACGGTCCGCGTGCTTGACGATTTGAGCGCAGGCGACTCGGCTAACCTCGACCCGGCCATTCACTTCACCCGCGGCAATGTTGAAGACAAACCCAAAGTGTGGCGGTTGCTCAACAAAATTGATTGTGTCTACCACCTGGCGGCGCGAGTATCGGTGCCGGAGTCGGTGCTGTATCCGCAGGAATATAATAATACCAATGTGGGCGGCACGGTGGCGATTATGGAGGCCATGCGCGATGCCGGGGTCAAGCGGGTAGTGCTGGCCTCATCGGGGGCGGTGTATGGGGAGCAGGAGGTAGACAAGGTTAACGAAGCCTTACCGCCCTACCCGGACTCGCCCTATGGGGTGAGCAAGCTGGCTGCTGAAGGGTATGTCCGCACCATCGGCGGCTTATGGGGGATTGAAACGGTAGCTTTACGGATCTTTAACGCTTACGGCCCCGGTCAAGCTGTTCCCCCCACTCATCCGCCAGTGATTCCTCAGTTTATCCGCCAGATTTTAGGCGATGGTTCGCTAATTATTTTTGGCCAGGGTGAGCAAATCCGTGATTATATTTATGTTGACGATGTGGTGCAGGCTTTGGTGGCCGCTGCCACCGCTGAGGGGATTAACCGCCAGGTAATTAATATCGGCACCGGCACTGGAACCAGCATCAGGCAGTTGGTCGGGCTGATTGAAAAAGTAAGCGGGCGCAAGGCCCAGACCATTTTTAATCCATCCATCAGCGGCGGCGTTTCTTCCCTGGTCGCTGATACCAGTCGCGCTAGGCGGCTGCTCGACTTCAAACCGCAAGTCACCCTGGAAGAGGGCTTGGCCCGGCTCATCGAGCGAAGCCGGCAACGCGGAAAATAGGAATTGAGGGAACTGAAGAAAACTTTCCTCAGTTCCGTCCAGTTCCCTTAGTTCCCTCGCTTCTCTCCTCAGTTCCTTCTTCAAGCTCCTCCAGCCCTACCGCCATCAAATACCCCCGCGCTCGTTCTGTTTTGGGGTAGCGGTTAACCAACTTCCAAAACTTCGGCCCGTGATTGGCTTCCAGCAGATGGGCCAATTCATGGACAATCACATAATCCCGCACAAAAGCCGGCATGGTTGCCAGCCGGTGGGAAAGGCGAATGGTTTGCTGCGCCGGGGTGCAGCTACCCAGGCGCGTATTCTGGTTTGTTACCCAGCCGATGGATTTCCATACCAATTTGCCGCCAAAATACTGCCGGTTTAGCTCCTGGGCGCGGCGCTGCAAAACGGTATCGTCCAACCCGGTTTTGAGCTGCCGCTTTTGCCATCGCTGCCGCAACTTGGCAATGATGGGCTGCAGCTCGGCGTCGCTCATGCCAGCCGGAGCCTGCACCACAAAGGCGCCGCCCACTTCGCGGGCGCTGATGGTCTTTTGGCGTTTTTTGCTGCGAATGATTTTGATTTCCATAATTTGGTTGGATGGTTGGAAGGCTGGAGGACTGGAGGCATGGAATTTATCAACCTTCCAATCCTTCAGCCCTCCAATCCTCCATTGTTTTACCTCAAAATCAGCATGGCATCCCCAAAGGAATAAAAGCGATACTTTTCCGCTACCGCCACTTCGTAAGCCCGGCGGATGAGGTCAACGCCGGCAAAAGCGCCGACCAGCATCAGCAGGGTGGATTTGGGCAGGTGAAAGTTGGTCAGCAAAACATCTACCGCCCGGAAGGTGTAGCCGGGATAAATAAAAAGATCGGTCTCCTCTTCAATGGCAACGACCGGCTTCCAGGGACAGCTTTCGGTTAAAGGTTGAACGTTGAACGTTGAATGTTGACCATTCAACTGTGAACTGCTGACTTGTTGCAGCGAGCCGGTCACCCCGGCGCTGCGCAGGGCTGCTGTTTCCAGCGTTCGCGCGGCCGTGGTGCCGACGGCGACCAGCCGGCTTCCGGCCAGCTTGGCTTCGTTGATGCGGCGGGCGGTTTCGGGCGTTAGCCGGGCAAACTCGCGGTGGATGGTGTGCCGCTCGACCTGCTCGACCGTGACCGGCTTGAAGGTGTCCAGGCCGATGTGGAGGGTAACGTAATCCAGCAGTACCCCTTTTTCGCGCAGCGCCAGCAGCATCTCCGGCGAAAAGTGCAGCCCGGCGGTTGGCGCGGCGGCGGAACCTTCCACCCGGCTGTAAACTGTTTGATAACGTTCCGCATCGGTCAGCATGGTGTGAATGTACGGCGGCAGCGGAGTATGCCCGATTTCCGTCAGCAGCGCGTCAACCGGCTGGTTGAACTCGATCAGGCGGCGGGAGTCGCCCAGGTCCTCAAGGATTGTTGCCGTCACAAAAGCAGGGGAGCGGGGGAGCGGGGGAGCAGAGGAGAAAAAAATTTCTTTCCCCCCTGCCCCCCTGCCCCTCTGCTCCCCTGCTTGAATTTCAACCACCACCCCCGGCCGCACCCGCTTGCCCCCGACCAGGGCTTCCCAGCGCAGCGCGTCTACCCGCTTGAGGAGCAGGATTTCGACTTTGCCGCCGCTGGTTTTGCGGCCAAAGAGGCGGGCCGGGATCACCCGGCTGTCGTTGGCGACCAGAATATCGCCCGGTAACAACAAATCGGGCAGGTCGGCGAAGGTGCGATGCGTAATCTCGGCGCTACGGCTGTCTATGACCATCAGCCGTGAGGCGTGGCGGGGTTCGATGGGGGTTTGGGCAATGAGTTCGGGGGGAAGAGGGTAGTCGAATTGGTTAATGTTCACAGTAGATTAAGGGATTAAGAATTTTCGACGCAGGTTGCCGAGAGAGGCTGGTTGGAAGGAAGGACTTCAATCCATTGCTCAATCGAATTACCCGGTACGTTCTGGCTATCAATTGCTTGCATATTCAACTTGTAAGTTCCAGGTTTACAAGCGGTCCAAACGTGGCAAAGAGTCCATATAGAAGAAGGAGGTTGTAAAGACAGAGCATTTGTTCGGATGGGGCCGCCCATAACCGACAAGTAATGACAGGCTGGAGCCGGAAAGTCGAGTTGTTGTAGATTAACCTGGGCTGGCTGCCTCCAGACCAAAACCTGAGCGGTGGCTAACTCTCTGGGAAAAGGAAGAATTTCCCCGCCGGCCGCTTGATCGTTAATTGTAATAGTGATGGTCGCCAATTTGGTTGCGCCGAGATGATAGCTTTCTAGCGCCACCGGCTGGCCAACTTCAGTCTTTAACACCTGCCGCGCGCCGATGAAATATGAATGTGGCGCGGCTTGGTTCTGCTCCTGACCGCTGCTGAAGATGTTGAAGCCGGGTAGGGATTGGCAGGCGGTGGTAATAAGAAGCAAATAGAGGGTGAAAATGAGCTTTATGTACATTGAAAAATCCCCTTATTGTTCCCGTAAGATTACTTCGAAATCATCATTCTCGATCTGAAATTCTCGAACAGGATAACTCCGCCAGCAATCATCTAGCCATTCATAACCTTCACGTTCCAAATAAATGAACAGGCTAGAGTAAGGCCAATCTCGCAATTTTTGGACGTAACCGTGCTTAATTGGGTTGTAGTGAATGTAATTGAAATGCTGCCAATAATCCTGTTCGCTACGAATGCACCAATCCCAATAATTCCACCAAACCTGTCTACCAGATTGTTTGTCCCATTCATTGAAGGTTGTTGCAGTTCTAGAATGGAACCGCCGCAGAAAACGAGGAAGATTCTCGCCATTTTCTAGCTGAAAAAGAATGTGATAGTGATTGTTGAGGATGCCCCAGGCTTTTAGGGTTAAACCATAGCTGGGAGCAAGGTTCAAAAGTTGCTCCTGTAAATATTGTTTGTAGGATGCCAACTCAAGTACATGCACATGATAGAGCATAGCTCCGGTAACAAAGTAGGAGGCGTCATTGGCGTAGATATGAGTTGGGTTATGACGATGTGAGGTTCTTCGAGGGGACATTGCTCTCCTCTGAATTTGCGGAGTGCAAAAGTGCACTTTTGCACTCCGCTCTGATAAGTAAATAGGGTTAGCCATTTCTCTAAAACAAACTCGGCTGCGACGGCCGCTCCGACGGCGTTAGGCCCAAGTGCTCATAGGCGTGAGGCGTGGCCACCCGGCCGCGCGGGGTGCGATCCAGGAAGCCAAGTTGCAGCAAATACGGCTCGACCACGTCCATGATCGTGCTGCTTTCCTCGCTGATGCTGGCGGCGATGGTTTCCAGGCCAACCGGCCCGCCGCCGAACTTCTCGATGATCGAGCGCAGCACTTTTTTGTCCAGGTCGTCCAGGCCCAGGGCGTCCACGTGCATCAGGGCCAGGGCTTCATTGGCTACCTCTCTGGTGATGATGCCGTTGGCCCGGACCTGGGCGAAATCGCGGGCGCGTTTGAGCAGGCGGTTGGCAATGCGGGCCGTGCCGCGTGAGCGGGTGGCAATCTCAGTTGCTCCCTCCGGCTCGATGGGCACGTTCAGAATCGCCGCCGAACGGGTCACGATCTGGCGCAGTTCTTCGGCGGTGTAAAATTCCAGCCGGAACACGGCCCCAAAGCGGTCACGCAGCGGGGCGGCCAGCAAATCGAGGCGGGTGGTAGCCCCCAGGACGGTAAAGTGGGGCAGCTTGAGCCGGATGTTGCGGGCGCTCGGCCCTTTGCCGATGACAATATCCAAAGCGTAATCTTCCATAGCCGGGTAGAGCACTTCTTCCACGGCCCGGCCCAGGCGGTGAATCTCGTCAATAAACAACACATCGCCCCGGCGCAGGTTGGTCAAAATGGCGGCCAGGTCGCCGGCCCGCTCGATGGCCGGGCCGGAGGTGATTTTCAAATTGACCCCCATCTGGTGGGCGATGATGCTGGCCAGGGTGGTTTTGCCCAGGCCGGGCGGGCCGTACAGCAGCACGTGGTCCAGGGCTTCTTCGCGCCTTTTGGCCGCCTCGATCAGAATCTGGATGTTCTGTTTAACCGCAGATTGGCCGAAGTAGCTGTCCCAATCCAGCGGGCGCAGTGTCGCGTCGAGCTTGGTTTCGGCGGCTTGCAAATCGGGCGATACGGGTCGTTCATCCATAGTGGCGATGATTATAGCATATAATTGCTAAGGTGTAGAATTGGTCGGTCGCCGCTGATTGACACAACGCCCGCTCTGTGCTAGACTCCGTTTAACCAATTGAGTTAAAACGTTGATCGAGACGAGTAAGCCAAAACCTCTGCACCAGAGAGAGAAGGCCGTGGCTGTAAGCCTTCTTCGCCGGGACCGGCTGAAAACCCCTCGAGAGTGAGCCTCGGAACGCGACTGCCAGTATGAGGCTCCGGGTGGCTCTGTTAAAGGCTACACAAGGGTTAAACGTTTAACGTTCAACATTAAAACGTTCAACTAAAATTGGGTGGAACCGCGTAGACATCGAGTCCCTCGCCCCAAAGTGGGTGGGGGATTTTTATTTTGAACCGAAGGGGGCTTTAAATGGCCAAACGAAAAAGAGTACCAGGGGCGCGACCGGGCTTTAAGCTCAACTTAACCCCGGATTATCGCAGCGAGCAATATGTGATGTACATTCTCAATGCAGAGACAGGCCTGCTGCAAGCCGGAACAATTAGCCCTGATTTGACGGACGGTGACATAAGCCAGGCATTAGACGACCTTATTGCCCGTTTGAAACAACCGGAAGCGGCTCACCTGCTTCTCAGTTCAGCAGCCGGTGGTGGACCTCAAGGCTCTGAGACTAAAGTGGAGGGTGAGCACGCTTTTGTGCAGCACCTTGTGCTGATGAATCTGCACTCGGCGTTTGATCGCTATGGACCATTGGAAGTTGAGGATGTGATCGGCATTCTCGGCGTGATCAAGAGTTCGGTCAAAAAGTGGAGCGTGGGTATGCACCGGCGGGGCTATCTGACTTTCATCGAGGGCTTCTTGGGGCAAATGGGGGTGAAGGTCCAACAACTCAGCGCCGAAGAAGCAGAAGCATTAGGGCTTAAAGCCGACGACACAATCCATTTGGGAAAAGGTGATTAATCATGAACAGTCAACAAGACGACAAACTCTACAAACTCCGCCACAGCCTGGCCCACGTAATGGCCCAGGCAGTGACGGAACTGTACCCCGATGTCAAACTCGGCATTGGCCCGCCGATTGATACCGGCTTTTACTACGACTTTGACCTGGGCCGGGACGAGCACGGCAAGCCGCGCACCTTTACCCCGGAAGACCTGGAAGCTATCGAAAAGCGCATGCGCCAGATTATCGGCGGCCGGCACAAGTTTGAGTACCGCGAGGTCAGCGCCGATGAAGCCCGTGAGTTGTTTAAAAATCAACCCTACAAATTAGAGTTGATTGACGGCCTGGCCCAGGGCGGCATTGATGAATACGGCAACGAAACCAGCGAAAAGCCGATCATCAGCACCTACCGCCAGGATACCTTTGAGGACTTGTGCCGGGGCCCGCACGTCGAAGCCACCAACCAGATTCCCAGTGACGGCTTCAAGCTGATGACCGTCGCCGGCGCTTACTGGCGCGGCGACGAAGATAACCCGATGCTCCAGCGCATCTACGGGACGGCCTGGGCCAACAAAAAAGAGTTGAACCAATATCTGGAGATGTTGGAAGAGGCCAAAAAGCGCGACCATCGCAAGCTGGGCAAAGAGTTGGAAATCTTTACCTTTGATGAAGAAGTCGGGCCGGGGCTGCCCCTGTGGCTGCCGCGCGGCGCAGTGCTGATCGAAGAGCTGGAAAAGCTGGCCAAGGAAATGGAGCAAAAAGCCGGCTACGACCGGGTGCGCACGCCTCACCTGACCAAAGAAGATTTGTTCCTGCGCAGCGGCCACCTGCCCTACTACGCCGAAAGCATGTTCCCGCCGATGGAAATGGAAGGGGTGCGCTACTACATCAAACCCATGAACTGCCCCTTCCACCACAAAATCTTTGGCAGCAAACCACGCAGCTACCGTGACCTGCCGGTGCGCCTGGCCGAGTACGGCACGTGCTATCGCTACGAAAAAAGCGGCGAGTTGTTTGGCTTGATGCGGGTCCGCTCGATGCAGATGAACGACGCCCACATCTACTGCTCCGAAGAGCAGTTTGAGAGCGAATTTCTGGGTGTGGTCAACCTGTACCTGGAATATTTCAAGCTGCTCAGCATCGAAAAGTATGTCATGCGCCTGAGCACCCACCACAAAAAGGGCCTGGGCAAAAAGTATGTGGACAACGAGCGGCTGTGGCTCAAAACCGAGGATATGGTCCGCCGGGCCATGGAACACGGTGGCGTGCCTTATGTCGAAGTACCCGATGAGGCCGCCTTCTACGGCCCCAAGATTGATGTGCAAATCTGGAGTGCCATTGGCCGCGAGTTCTCCCTGGCTACCAACCAGGTGGACTTCGCCGTGCCGCCCCGCTTCAACCTGACCTTTGTCAACCCGCACGGCCAGGAAGAAACGCCTCTCTGTATCCACCGCGCCCCGCTGAGCACGCATGAACGTATGGTCGGCTTTTTGCTGGAACAGTACGCCGGCAAATTCCCGGTCTGGCTCTCGCCGGATCAGGCGGTAGTCGTGCCGATTACCGAGGCCCATAACGAGTACGCCGACGCGCTGGCTCGCCGGTTGCGGGCAGCCAACATCCGCGCCCAGGCCGATTTGGGCACAGAGCGCATGAACGCCAAGATTCGGCAGGCCCAGTTATTGCAGATTCCGTACATGCTGGTGGTCGGCGACCAGGAGGTAGCCAACGGCACGGTCTCGCTGCGCAAGCGGGATGGCTCTCGCCAGAACGATTTGCCGGTAGCCGAGTTCATCGCCCAAACCCAGCAGCGCATCGCCAGCCGGTCGAGCGAGTTGTAGAATTATCTTTCAAAAGGTAACACAGAGATTCACAGAGATTGAAAGCACAGAGAAACACAGAGAAAAAGAGGCAAAAACTCTGCGTCTCTCTGCGTTGTCTCTGTGTCTCTCTGTGACCTGAGTAGTTGCCTTAAATTTGGAAAGATGTCCTATGAAATCAAACGAATTAGCCCAAGACCAACTCTACAAAATCCGGCACAGCCTGGCCCATGTGATGGCTCAGGCGGTGCTGGAGATGTTCCCCACCGGCAAAATCGCCATCGGCCCGCCCATCGAGGATGGCTTTTACTACGATTTTGACCTGCCGCGTCCCCTCACCCCGGACGATTTGGCCGTGTTAGAAAAACGCATGCGTGAAATCCTCAAGGGGAGACACACCTTCCAGCGCCGTGAGTTGAGCGCGGCCGAAGCCAAAACCCTCTTTGCCGGCCAACCCTACAAAATCGAGTTAATCGAAGGGTTGGAAAAGGGCGGGGTGGACGAATACGGCGAACCGACCGATGCGCCGCCGGTTATCAGCACCTACAAGCATGATACCTTTGAAGATTTGTGCAAAGGGCCGCATGTAGCCAACCTGGGCGAGATCAACCCGCTGGCTTTCAAGCTGATGAAAATCGCCGGGGCCTATTGGCGGGGCGACGAAAAACGCCCGCAGTTGCAGCGCATCTACGGCACGGCCTGGCAAACGCCGGAGGAACTGGCCAATTATCTGCATCGCCTGGAGGAGGCCGAAAAACGGGACCACCGCAAGCTGGGCAAGGAACTGGATTTGTTCAGCACCGAGCCGGATATGCTCGGCGGGGGCTTGATTTTGTGGCATCCCAACGGCGGCTTGATGCGTCACCTGGCCGAAGAGTTTTGCCGCAAAGAGCACCTGGCCCAGGGGTATGACCTGGTTTACTCGCCGCACATCGGCAAAAGTACGCTCTGGCAAACCAGCGGCCACCTGACCTTTTACAAAGAAAATATGTACGCGCCGCTCGATATTGACGGGCAGGAATATTACCTCAAGCCGATGAACTGCCCTTTTCATATCATGATTTACCAGGACAAATTACGCAGCTACCGCGACCTGCCTCTGCGCTTTGCCGAATGGGGCACGGTTTATCGTTATGAGCGCAGCGGGGTGCTGCACGGCCTGCTGCGGGTGCGCGGCTTTACCCAGGACGACGCCCATCACTTTGTCCAGCCGGAGAAGATGCCCGAAGAGATAGATTTTGCCCTCAACTTCTGCCTGCGCATCCTGCGCAGCTTTGGCTTTACCGACTTCACCGCCTATCTCAGCACCCGGCCCGAAACCAAAGCCGTCGGCGAGTTGGAGGATTGGCACACCGCCGAAGCCGCTTTGGAAGCGGCACTGGAAAGGGCCAACCTGCCTTACGAAATTGACCCCGGCGGCGGGGCGTTTTACGGCCCCAAAATTGACCTCAAAATCAAGGATGCGCTGGGCCGGGAGTGGCAGTTGAGCACCATCCAGTTCGATTTCAACCTACCCGAACGCTTCGACATCACCTACATCGGTGAGGACGGCCAGCCGCACCGGCCTTTTATGATTCACCGCGCCCTGCTGGGTTCGATGGAGCGCTTTTTTGGGGTATTGATTGAGCATTACGGCGGGGCGTTTCCGGTCTGGTTGTCACCGGTGCAGGCGGTGCTCATCCCCATCGCCGACCGGCACGTGGCCTACTGCGACGAGGTGGCCAAACGCCTCAAGACCGCCGGGCTGCGAGTCGAGGTGGATGCCAGCAGTGAGCGCATGGGCAACAAGATTCGGCTGGCCCAAAAGCAGAAAATTCCCTACATGCTGGTAGTGGGAGATAAAGAGCAGGCCGCTAATCAGGTGGCGGTGCGTCTGCGCAGCGGCGAGGATTTGGGGCCGCTGGAGGTGTCGGTGTTTGAAAAGATGGCGTTGGAGGTAGTGGTGGGGAAGGGATAAAATCATGGATAATGAAGCTTGGGCTGCGCAGTCCGAAAGCCTTATTCGCGTACAACAAGAAGGCGGAGATTTAGAGAGAAGAGTCAAGCAAATATTAGGTTGGTCAGGGGGAAGGCTAATTTATGACAAAGTAAATGCTTATACCCTTCAAGTGGATGCTGTCTTTCCATCTCTTTCTGAACCACATGTCCTTGTGTCCTCAACGTATACTAACCCTGATACTAGAGGACATAGCAACGAGAACAAATTTCACCTAAAGGTGGGTGAGTTAGCCCTTCTCAAATATACCTACCCGGACTTACGAGTAGTGTTAGCAATAGGCGGGTCAGGCGAAGCTTGGCTACCCTATGTTTTGAACGCTTTTAATTATTTCTACGATGAAGTGTTGTTCCTATGGATAAAGGAACATCTTGACCGATTACACACGATTAGCCAAAATCCTTTGAGTGTTCCTCTACGTAATCAAACTTTATGGGCGGAGTTACGAGCAGATTGGCAAAATGTTAAGCTGGTGCCTTCTATCACTCCAATTCCTAACAGTTTGGTCAGATACAATGTAGCCGATGTTTTGCGCATGCAAACACCCATTGTTCATCATCCCAATTTGATTAATAATGAGATTGCTAGATTATGTATGCAAATGTCGGCCAAATATTCTGGCGTTGAGTGGGAGAGCTATCGTGCGGAACGATGGCATTACATAGAAATGTCACGTAATTACTTCAATCCTGTGGAAGCATCAGTAGAGATTAGTTTGCGAAGCGCCAATCTGAAATTTGATGGAGGCGTAGCTCGGGATGTAGAAGTTCCATCACTGCTTCATGATTTGGGAATGGAAACCACACGGGTTTCTGAGGATTTTGTGCTGTATTCTCGAAAGTTAGGTATTCCCGTGTACATTCAATGTAAGTCGTCGGGGGGTGGAAGAAGGCAACATGGCAAAAATATTCAAAATCGGGCAAAGGAACAAATTACCCGGAGTCTCATATATCGCTGCCGTGTTATAAACGGGCAAATTTCCTTGCAACCCAAGCGATTTCATTGGATATCTGTATTGGATGGAAATTGGGGTATTTCGCAGAGACAGCCAGCTAAATATATCCACATGCTTCAATTGGCAGGATATGACAAAATAATTGCTGCTTCTGAACTTCTAACTGATACATTTGAAGTTAAACGTCAAGATAATCCCCTGATTGATTATCTGATTGATGAGCTTGACTGTGAGTTAGCCTGATGATTAGAGCTATCAATTAGGTTTACGAAAAATAACCACTGACTCGCGGACGGCAATACGTCCATAATGTCGCATTTGTTGGGGGCTATTTCCTTTTAATCGAGTTACCCATATCTTTTCTGGCAAAAAGCCGTGTCGTTCAGCAATATTGAGTAACAAATGATCGGTCGGTACAACTATACCACCCCATCGTGAGTTCCCTACCACAAACGCACAGGCTCCCCCTGGGGAAACTAAACGTGCCAGTTCGTGCAACACCCTGTTGAGGTCTTCAAAGTAACCTGCTATCATATGGGGAATACGAGGATTATTGTTAGGCGTTAGAGAAATTGCTTCAATAATTTGGCGCACTTCGTCAAACTGAGTTTCCGGTGAGTTGCTAAAACTTCCCTCTACATGGGAGCGAATAGTTGAGCGAATGATTTCGCGATATTGATCAAAGTTCTCCACCAAGCCAAGAATTGCCATTTCCGCTTTTTGCTGAGCAATATAGTTGTTACGATTAAGATAGGGTGGCGAGGTAATCACAAAATCAACAGACTCGTCTGGCATAGTAATAGATCGAGAATCACCGTTAATAATGTCGCATCTAACCGGCGTTTTTGGCAGAGGACTAGAAATAATATCCGCTACCATACTGTGGAGACATTTAATGTAAATGGGTTGGATATTCGTCTCAGGTGCAACAATTTGAGTGTTCAATTTTTGTAAACCAATGTGTCCATTTGCAGTCATGTAACGATAATGAGAACCATGCTTCCGAATCTGACTAACCTCCTCCATAATACTCACTAGGCCAACCCGTAGAAAATCTCGCTGCGCTACAGTTATTTGGCTAGACTCTATAAATCTTACAATGCCGTATAATTGGCCAAGAATTGTCGGAGAATAAGCCTTTGCAAAATATTCTTCAAATAATAATCTTTTAGGCTTATCAGGTAACAGTTTTACTGCCTCGACTTTTTTGATGATGTCCACTAGATCGTTGACGCACCATTCACTTGTCTTTATTCTGGCCAACCAGACCATTAAGGGAGAAATTTCAACTCCGATAGAGGGGATGTGACGTTTTCGGCAGACAAGGTTGGTAGTTCCGCATCCAGCAAATGGATCAAAAACAACATGATGAGGCTGTACCTTAAATTCATTTAACAAACTCAATACCAAAGGTTCTGAAAAACCTTGAGTAAAAGCATACCAACGATGAATCGGTAACTGCTTATTGGGTACAAAAGTTACTGCTTGTCTCAAATCAGGCCGATCACGATGAAGAATATTATATTGCTCTAACTTGATTGGTTCATAATAATCGGTATTGTAAATCTCGTCGTTTTCAGAGTTATCATTGAGTGAAACCGATGTTGTTCGAGCAACATCGCTCAAGGAGCGTTTGTGGCAATTCTCTAAAAATCGGTAAATCGCCTGTCGTTCAACCTGGATTAATCCAAAAGCTGTAGCAACTACCTCGTCAAGTTGCTGCCAGACTTCTATCTTATCAGGATTATTGTGTAACTGTAGGGCAAGTTTTTGCGCTTGATTCTTCTGCTCTTCTGTGAATCGGGGGAGTCGGGTTCTCAGTAAGTAGTGTTTAAGTACCCGAAACCAACCACTATGAAGCTGGGTACTATTCTGCCTTAAAGCAAACTCCATAGTTGGTGTGTTCATTATAGCAGTCCACAATATTAACTCGTTTTTCGACATATTTTGGGCTGGAAGGGCGTAGCCGGAAGAGAAAGTAACATTTCCTTCTATATCCGCAGCAAACTCCGCTCTTGGCATCATTTCACGAATAAGTAGCTTAGGGATTCGAGGTAGGGTTAAGTTCTGTGTTCGGCTAAAAGCATACCAAGGGGCGTTGCCATCCATGCTGCGTTCTACTAAAAGTTGACGTTTTGAAAGTAAGTACATCCAGCTTTTGGGATAGTTTTGCAGTTCCCTTTCAGTAAGTAAAACCGGATCTCCAAATGAATTGAATTTATAGGGGAATAAAAGTTTGAGACGTTCAGAATTGCATCTAAGCCGACGGATCTCCTCCCCGGTAACAAAAGGAATCAAGAGGTCAGGTTCTAGCCCCAATGCTTCGGTGGCAGGTAGTACATAAACTTGGTTTGCTCCTGTTCTAATTCCCTGTAATATGCCATTGAAAACTTCGGACAGCAGAGGGTGATGTTTTGCTCTAAGCTTATGTAACGCCTCTTGCTCTGAGCCATTGGTGAAATCCCAAGGATGGCTTTGTAATCGCGCCAGAGGAAGAGAGTAGTTTTGTCCTTTGCCGGGATCCTTACCAAGTGTAATTGAGTTAAATCGGGTAACTGTGAATCGTTTGCCGGGAGACATCTTGGCAAAAGTGAGAACACAGGTGTAGGTGGTATATCCAGGAAAAAGTTGAGCATCATTGAAATCTTCAACATTGAGAATACAAGCTTCTTTAGCCAAAAGATCACAAATGGCTTTTCCATAGCTAGAGGTCATAAATTTGCTGGAGAGGATATAAGAAGCAATTCCGCCAGGAGCTAACACCCGTAAGGCGTGCTCGAGAAATAACACAGCCAAGTCATAGTTACCTTTGGTAATGGTTGGGTATAGACGGCGAAGTTGATCGGAGTAATTTCGCTCAAGAAGTTGTGAGCGGACATAGGGCGGGTTACCTAAGAGAATGTCTATATTGCTCATCTCCAAGGGGGGAGTTTCGAAGAGAAAAGAAGTTTGTTTAGGCGTGGCTAAAAGAGCATCAATACAAAAGGTATTCCAATTACCCCTAAGGGCTTCACTCAATAATTCGCAGTAAGCTACAGCGCCAGCATTGCTATCTACCCCATAGAGATAAGGAATTGTCCCGAAGTGCCGACGAGCTTCGGCCAGAAAGGTTCCTACTCCACAAGCCACATCGGCTATGGCTTGTGGTTGTTTTCCACTTCGATGCAATCGTCGCCAATGAGACAAGGCATTTCGTGTTATCCTATCAGCTAACCAGGAAGGGGTATAAATAGCTCCACGAAGTTTAAGGGTACGGTCATCTTCTTCTGATAAGTGTAATTCGGCAAATAAATCTGGCAATCTATGTAAATTGCGTTTACAAAAAAAAACAACTTCCTTTTTGGTCAATTCTGCCCACCCATCCAAGATTTTAGCTAACCCAATATGGGGGGTCAATTGCGCTTTGGTAATTTCATCTAACCACTGCTGTGATGAAGCTTGGCCAGAAATCCAAGTGGTGAGGTCCAAGCCCTTTTTCAATCCTGTTGCAATTAAAGCCGTACCCTTGGCTTCAGTGATAGAAGTGAGATTTAGCTTGGTCGAAAAGTCTCGCCAAGTCTCAGACAAACTTTCTAAACAGTTTGAATATACTTGAACCATAAATTATTTCCAAGATAAAGTTAGAATATATCATAACACTAAATCGTGTAAAAGTCAAGTTCCGATTTCTCCATAAACTATTATAACACCAGTCTGGGGGATAGAAAATTTGTTTTATCAGATAGGGAGCATTTCAGTTTTGGGGCAGGTTATAAACAATAGGCCAAAGGGTATCAAATTGATGGCTCATAATGGCCGCTCGAATGGGAATGAGCCGTTCTGCTCCCTCCCGGCTCCAACGCATACCAGGACCACAGAACCGCGCCTTAAATTGCTTGGCCTCACTTTCGACCATGCCGGAGCCAATCGGATAGCCCTCTTCTCGAAATTCGAGATATTGCATGCGCCGCTTGTGTTTGCCGAAATAATCGGCTTCGGTGCGCAGGTCTTTATGCCGTTGGCTGTGACCAGAGGCGGCTTGAGCCAGATTTGCCGCAATTTGGTCAGCGTGTCCCTGGAACAAGCGAGTTTCATTCCGGTTGAGCCAGCGTTGCGCTGCTTCCGGGTCGGTTGGATAAAGCAGGTCGGCGGCTTGATGGAGATGTTCGCTGGCGTGATAGTAATCAATGGTTTGCAGGCTGTCATAAAAGTGAAAATTGACCAAGTTCCAAATCCAGGGAGCGCCATCACCGACGGCTTGAGTGTCGTAGTGCTGCTCCCAGCCTCGCTGTTGAGCTGCCGCCCACAGCAGTTCGCCAAACCGCTCCGGGCCGCCCAGATGAGCCACATAACTATGGTTGACCGCGTGCCCTTGCTCCAGGTGTTCCTTCGTCTCCGGGTCAAAAATGAGCCGAACCTCAATGTCAAAGACACAGCCCACTTTTAGTTCTTTCCAGCCTTCCTGGCGGATGTGGATTTTAGCCCCATCGATCCCCACCCCCATGCGCTCCACCGCTTTAACCGGGGAGGGTCCCACCTCGCCCAATTGCGCCACCCGATTGGCCGCTGCTTGACGTTCTTTTTCGACCTGCCGAAATCCTTCCCCCCAACGCCTGGCTCGCCGCCAGATCGTACTATCTGACATCGACAGATGCCCAATCCGGGCGAAAGTCTCCTCGGCTTGCTCAAAACTCGGCAGAACCCCACTTAACCAACTCGCTTCTTTGGCCAGCCCTTCCGACCAATGGGCCTCCCATAACTCAAGCTGTTGATCCAGGGGGAAAAAGACCAGTCCGACACTGGTCACAATAGTAGTAGCCCCGTTCTAACTTCAACTCCCCCACCCAACTCAGGACCGTCTTATCCTTCATCCCCTTGTATCTCATCTCAACCCCACAGCCGGCACACCTTGGCCCGGGCACCGGCCGCACCGCCATCTCTTCGCTCAAGCGTTGCCTTAATTCCAACACTTTCCCTTCCACTTGCGTCAGGTTGGGTCGGTCTGTTTCTTCGTGCCAATCCAACAATTCATCGATCACCGCCTCGGCTTTTTTCATTAACTCTGCTTTTATCACCGCTTTGCTTTTCGCCATCCTTTGTCTCCTATCTCTTCTTTTTCTCTATTCTCTCACATCTCGCCCCAAAACTGAAATACTCCCTATCAGATAAACCTTCCCTCGTTTGACGACTCGTCCTCCCTTCATCTATCATGGGTGGGCTGTGAGGGGTAAAAAGTTGGTAAGGTTTGATTTAGGGACAAAAGGATAAGGTAGAAATATGAACAAAGAACCTGTTGAAACCATCAACCATCCACTGCTCTCTCATCTGCCCCCGTCGTGGGTCAAAAAGGGCAAGGTCGTTTCGGCTGAGGAAGCAGTACGGATTATCCGCGATGGCGATACCGTGGCCACGGCCGGGTTTGTCGGTATTGGTTTTGCCGAGGAAATCGCTATCAAGCTAGAAGAGCGGTTTTTAAGCCAGGGCAAACCCAAAAATCTGACCTTGATTTATGCCGCCGGCCAGGGCGATGGGGGCGACAAAGGCTTAAATCACCTGGCCCACGCCGGGCTGGTGCGGCGGGTGATTGGCGGCCATTGGGGGTTGGTCCCCAAACTGCAAAAACTGGCCATCGAGAACCAGATTTTGGCCTACAATCTGCCCCAGGGCGTCATTACCCACATGTACCGCGATATTGCCGCCCACAAGCCGCGCACCCTTACGCGGGTCGGCCTGGGCACGTTTGTGGACCCCCGCAACGGCGGCGGCAAGATCAACAGCCTGACCAGCGAAGATTTGGTGGAGGTAATCACCTTTGACGGGCAGGAGTACCTGGCTTACAAAACGCTGCCGATCAATGTCGCCATCCTGCGGGGCACGACGGCGGATACCGATGGCAATATTACCATGGAAAAAGAAGCGCTGCTGCTCGATTCGCTGGCACTGGCGATGGCCGCCAAAAATTCCAACGGGTTTGTCATTGTCCAGGTTGAGCGCCTGGCCGAGCGGGGCACGTTGAATCCGCGCCAGGTCAAGATTCCCGATATCCTGGTTGACTGTGTGGTCGTGGCTCAGCCCCAAAACCACTGGCAGACCTTTGTCGAACCCTATAACCCGGCCTTTAGCGGCGAAATCAAAGTGCCGATGCGCTCTATTCCGGCCCTGGAGATGAGCGACCGCAAGATTATTTCTCGCCGGGCTGCGTTTGAGTTGAAGCCTAACAGCGTGGTCAACCTGGGGATTGGCATGCCGGAAGGGGTCGCCAACATTGCCAACGAAGAGGACATCATCGAGTACATTACCCTGACCGCCGAACCCGGCGTTATCGGCGGAGTGCCGGCCAGCGGGTTGAACTTTGGCGCGGCGGTCAATACCGATGCGGTCATCAGCCAGCCGTCTCAATTCGATTTTTACGATGGCGGTGGGCTGGACGTGGCTTTTTTGGGCATGGCCCAAGTGGACCGGGCAGGCAATCTGAATGTCAGCAAATTCGGCTCGCGCCTGGCCGGAGCCGGTGGTTTTATCAATATCAGCCAGAATGCCAAAAAGATTGTTTTTTTGGGTACGTTTACCGCTGGCGGCCTGGAGATAGCGGTTGAAGACGGCCGGCTGCGGATTATCCGCGAAGGCGCGACCCGCAAATTTGTAGAGCGGGTTGAGCAGGTCACTTTCAGCGGCCGTTATGCGGTCGAGAACAGGCAGCCGGTGCTTTACATCACCGAGCGCTGCGTGTTTACCCTGTCGGAGCGCGGCCTCGAATTGATTGAAATTGCGCCCGGCATTGAACTGGAGCGAGACATTCTGGCCAACATGGCTTTCACCCCACTTATCAAAACGCCGCTGCCCCGGATGGAGGCCTGCATCTTCAGACCGGAGCGCATGGGCTTGAAAGAAGACCTGTTAACCCTGGCTCTGGAGGATCGTTTTATTTACAACCCGGCCAAGAATCTCTTTTTTGTAAATTTTGAGGGATATACGGTAAAAAGCAGCGCGGATGTCCAGAAAATTAAAGTGGTAGCCGAAAGAATCCTGGCCCCACTGGGCCGGAAAGTCTACACTATTGTTAATTATGACCATTTCAGCGTCCTGCCCGATGTTGTCGAAGAGTATACCCAAATGGTCAGCGAGATTGTGAACAAGTATTACCTGGGTGTTTCTCGCTATACCACCAGTGCGTTCTTGCGCATCAAACTGGGCGCCGCTCTGGAAAAGCGGGGCATTGCCCCCCACATCTCCGAGAGCAAAGAAGAGGCCCACCGGGCGCACGGACGGGGCAGCCCCTAAAGGCGACCGTTCAAGAGCCTAAAGAGGTGCTCTTTGAGATTTCGTCTAAGATACACTATAATATATGATAAATATAAAGTTTGAGTGGGATTTGAATAAAGCCAATCTCAACCTGATACGCCATCGGATAAGTTTTGAGGAGGCTTGTGAAGCTTTCTTCGACCCCAATGCGATTGATGATTTTGATGTCGAACACTCGGTCAGTGAAACGCGATATAACCTGATTGGATTATCGAGTCGCCGGTTGCTGTTTGTGGTCCACACTGAAAAGAAAGAAACAGAAGGTGAAGTCATAGTTCGTATTATTTCAGCGCGTAAAGCTGAAAAGAAGCATCGGAGCCTATATGAGCAACAAAACTAAAGAGATTATTGTAGATGTCACTCAGGAAGAATATCAAGCCGATCTGGCTCGTGGATTAAAAGACGATGAGGTGCTGCGGCCTGGACGCCATAAGTTCAATCGTGGTGGCTTTTTAACCCGTCATGGCCTTAACCCTGAAGACGCGGCAGTTGACTCGACACAAGTTCGTATTGTCATAAACCTTGATCTTGATGTATTCAACTATTTCAAACAACGCGCCGCTCAGAACCAGGCGGAATCTTATGATGCTCAGATCAACCAAACGCTGCGAGCTGTTATGGAACATGAGCAAAAATCAACAACGCTTTCTGATTAGTTGGCGAGAGGAGTAAACCTCTGTTTAACGACTCGCCGCCCTGTGGCTGTCGTGCTATAATATGCTTCAGAAATTGAATCCGGCCCGCCTGAAAACTCGCAGGCGGGTCGCCGCTTGTTATGGAGTGATATGTTAGACAAATTAGCCGCCGTCGAGGCGCGTTACAACGAATTACTTGAACTCATGGCCTCTCCGGAGGTGACCAGCAAGCCCGATTTGCTGATGAAATATGGTCAGGAGCAAGCCAGCATCGAGAAACTGGTTGAAACCTACCGGCGCTACCAGGCTGTTTTGACCCAACTGGACCAAGCCCGCACCATGCTCGGTGATGGCCTGGATGAGGAAATGCGGGCCATGGTCAAGGAAGAGGTCGAGAGCCTGGAAAACGAACAGGACGAGCTTGAGCAAAAATTGCGGGTCATGCTCCTCCCCAAAGACCCCAACGACGAGAAAAACGTCATCGTCGAAATCCGGGCCGGGGCCGGCGGCGACGAGGCCGGCCTCTTTGCCGCCGATTTGTTCCGCATCTACACCCGCTACGCCGAAAATCAAGGCTGGAAAACCTCGGTGCTGAGCCGCAACGAGTCCGGTATTGGCGGCTTCAAGGAAATTATTTTTCAGGTGACGGGCCAGGGGGCCTATTCCAAATTAAAGTACGAGAGCGGCGTCCACCGGGTGCAGCGTGTGCCAGAAACGGAGAGCGGCGGGCGCATCCACACCTCCACGGCTACGGTGGCGGTTTTGCCGGAGGTGGACGAAGTGGAAGTGGAAATTGACCCCAATGACGTGCGGATTGACATTTTCCGCTCGACCGGGCCCGGCGGCCAGAGCGTCAACACCACCGACTCGGCGGTGCGGCTGACCCACCTGCCCACCGGCCTGGTGGTCAGCTGCCAGGACGAAAAGAGCCAGTTGCAGAACAAAATCAAAGCCTTCAATATTTTGCGCGCTCGGCTGTATGATATGGAGCAGCAGCGCATCCAGGCCGAACACAGCGCCGCTCGGCGCTCGCAGGTGGGCAGCGGCGACCGCAGCGAGAAAATCCGTACCTACAACTTCCCCCAAACCCGCGTCACCGACCACCGCATCGGCCTGACCAGCTACCGCCTGGAAAATATTCTCAACGGCGAAATTGACGAGTTTATCGAGGCGCTGACCAAAGCCGACGAGGAAGAAAAGCTGCAAGAATTGGCGGCGGCGTGAAACGTGAAACGTGATGCGTGAGGCGTGGAAAGGTAAAAACAGTCAAGGTCCGGGTTTCGGAGGGTAAGTTGATGCCTTCTCAGCGACTGCCTTATATCTGGGATTATGATCTGGATGAGGATCAATTTACTGAAATGTTAGCCGGCCGCTTAACCATTGGCCGGCTTGATCGTGATTGGGCGGCTGTTCGGCTGTTGGAATATGCCTCTTACGCCGATATTGTCCGCCTGCTTGGGTTTCGCTCGCTCATCCGGGGCTGGCCGAAGTGGCGCGAGCGGATTCGTTCACAAAGCCGCAGGCGAGGGTTCGATTTTTTGGTTGAGTGGTTGCCTGAGCATCATCCTGAGTTAATTTAATGGACAAAGCATTTTATTTAAATGTTTTCTATCCGTTTCAAGATGAAGTTTTACGAATACTCAATGAAGAAATTGAGACGGGTTTTTATTTGACAGGTGGTACAGCGGCTTCACGTGGATACTTGAATCATCGTTTTTCTGATGATCTGGATTTTTTCATAAACGATGATAATCGTTTTGGTCTCTGGTCAGAACGGGTGATCCAAAAGTTGTCGCAGCAAAGTAACTGGCGTTGTGATGTGTTACAAAAAGAGGAACGTTTTGTACGACTAAATCTTGCTCAAGGAGATGTCTTCTTAAAAATCGAGTTCATTAATGATGTACCCGCTCGAGTTGGGGAACCTTGGTCGCACCCAATTCTGGGTCGTCTGGATAGCGCAGAGAATATCTTGGCGAATAAACTGACAGCTTTGTTAGGCCGTGAGGAACCTAAAGATCTGGCAGATGTTTGGGGTTTCTGCTCACGAATGAATCTATCTCTCACTGCTGCTATTGAAGATGCCCAAAGTAAAGCCGCCGGTATATTTCCGGTTGATTTGGCCAGAATTCTCTGCTCGGTAAGCCGCTCCGATTGGGAGTTGGTACGTTGGATTGATGCCCCAACACCTGAACAGTTTATAGGCGATTTACAAGCGTTGGGTGAAAAGCTAATCCTCATACCGTGACTTCACTTGGCGATATTTTAGAGAAAGCCATCCACCGTTTGGCCGCTGCTGGCTGCGATACCCCCCGGCTCGACGCCGAAGTGCTGCTGGCCCACAGTCTGGGCCGGGAGCGCACCTGGCTCTATCTCCATTTTTCAGACCCCCTGGACGAAAATCAAGCCAACAAAATTGAAGCATTGCTCCGCCGCCGGGAGCAGCGCGAGCCGGTAGCCTATATTGTAGGCCACAAGGAATTTTTCGGTTTGGAATTTGAGGTTAACCCTCACGTGCTTATCCCTCGACCGGAAACAGAATTATTGGTCGAAACAGCACTAGAGATTTACGATTTACGATTTACGATTTACGATTTCAATACGACCTCTGACAGTTCACAATTCACAATTGCCGACATTGGCACGGGCAGCGGCTGTATCGCTGTCTCCCTGGCGAAGCATCTGCCCTCTGTCTCAATTTTTGCCCTTGAAACTTCCCCCGCAGCATTATCACTGGCCCGGCGCAACGCCGAAAAACACGAGGTGGCCGATAGCATTACCTTTTTATCCGGCGATTTGCTGGCAGGGCTAACCGAACCGGTTGATCTCATTGTCAGCAATCCACCCTATGTCAGCCGGGCGGAATTGGCGGCGGCTATGCCGGAGGTGAGCCGCTACGAGCCACACCTGGCCCTCGATGGGGGCGAGGATGGGTTGGATGTGATTCGATTGCTGTTACCCCAGGCTAGAGAAAAATTGAAACCCGGCGGCAGCCTTCTGGTCGAGATTGGTTCAACCCAGGGGCCGGCGGTGAGGCAACTGGCCCAATTCCACTTTCCCGGTGCGGCGGTTGAAGTCAGAAAGGATTTAGCCGGACTGGATAGATTGCTGGTGGTCAAAATATAAATTAGACATCATATCAATTTAATTGGGGAGCGTTTTTTACCCATCGTTTAGAGCAGGATTTCCAGAATTAAAGGATTTTGATCCTATCATTCAGATAATCCTGCTTTTTCCGGGTGACATAAGTCTAATCGGTATAATGTCTAATGTCTATTCTGTGATGTCGCTTGGTAAGTATCCTGAGTAGCGTGGAACGTGTATCGAAGGGTGCGTATTGGCGGCGACTTCCCCGTGGTGCAGCACCCTTCGATACGGTTGGCTTCGCTCATCTACTCAGGCTGCGTCCTGGGCCTGTCGAAGGGATGCCACTTACAGTTTGATGTGTGAAAAATCTTCACGCATCACGTATCATTTTTACTGGGCGGTCAGCCGTCGGTGGTCGTCTTTGACTCCTTGCTTGCCTTATTTCCCTTTTTTTCTTTTTTTATTATACTAAAAGCCCTTTAGCGACAGTAACGGGCTAAGGCGTCGGTTTTGGGAACAACCGGCCCTTGTTTTTAGCCCACAGGCTTTGGCCGTTGGTATTTAGGAAAGGAGAAGACGAATTACGTATGTCGTCAAGCACTAAATCAAATCCACTCGTTCAGTCTTTTGAATCTGTTTTAGAGAGCCGAGTGGGCGGGGTGGTCATCAATTTTATTTTAATTCCGCTGCTTATTCTGAGCGCCTTACTCTTACCGCCAATTTCACTGGCGGACCGGTTGCTGAGCATCGGTTACGAGAGCATCGGCCGGGAAGGGGGGGCGATTCAGGACCCCGACGGAACACAGATTACTTTTTTGCCCGAAGGGGTTAGACGCTCCTTTCGGGTCAAGCTTGATGTAATTCCACGCAGTCTCTTTCTGGAAGGCTCAGCCGGCAACAGCCTGCTCACCGCCGCCGAAAGTATTCCGCCTAACCTGGTGATGAAAAGCCCTTTTTACCGGATTCAGGTCAAAGGGACCTCGCCCGAAGCGGTCATCCTGACCGTGCCTATCCCCAACGAGTCAGAACCTTACAACACGTTAGACCTCTATGCCTGGACCGGCGAAAGCTGGGAATGGCTGCCCAATCGCAAAATTGTCACCGAAGATATCATCGAGTCCGAGTTGGACTTTTTGCCGGAGTCGGTGGTGGTCATGCAAACCCATGCCATCAACCCCAATGTTTCCACCGATTACGCTCCGAATACGCCTTTACCGGATGGCATTAAAGACACCCTGGTTGAAATCAGCCCACAGGGACTTTACCTGGACGCCGACGGCCAGATTATGGGTGATTTGGGGACGCTGCCCCCCGAAATTCAAAATGCTTCCTTTACCGTCGTCCCCTCAATCCGTAATTGGAGCAGCGATGGTTCGATCCGGTCGGACCTGATTGACAATTTGCTGATTGATGCTGAAGCGCGCCAGCGGCACATTGAAGCTATTGTTGATCTGGTGCAGCGCAACGCTTATCAGGGTATTGATGTTGACTATCGCGGCATCAATCCCGATTTGCAGAAAGAGTTTACCTCGTTTGTACAGCAGTTGGATGCGGCCTTGCCCGACAACAAGCAGCTCTCAGTGCGGGTCGAACTGCCGCAGCAGCTTTCGGCGGAAGATTGGAATACCGGCGCGTACGATTGGCAGGCCATTGGCCGCATTGCCGATGTAGTCAAAGTGCCCACTTCGCCCGACCCCAAAGCCTACACCCAGGGCGGCCAGATGGAAGCCATGCTTAACTGGGCCGTCGGGCAGATCAACCGCTACAAAATTCAATTGTTACTCTCCACCCTCAGCACCGAGCAGGTTAACGGCGTGACCCGCGACATCACCTACCAGCAAGCCCTGGACCCCATCGGCGCGGTAACAATTGTCGGTGGGCAGAATATTGTCGCTCCCGGCCAGCCGGTAGACTTTACCCTGGCGGGGCTGCAAGCCTCCACCGGCATCCAATTCGACGCCAACAGCGGCACCTACTGGTTTGCCTACCTCGACAGCAACAACACCCAACGCACCGTTTATTTGGAAAATGCGGCCAGTATTGCCCGCAAGCTGCAATTTGTAGCGCAGTACAACTTGCGTGGGGTGGCGGTGCAAAACTTGCTCAACGAAAAGAATGACGCCCAAATTTGGAGCGTTATCCGCAAATTCCTGGATTTGGTTATTCCCCCGGTCGAGAGCCAATACTCGGTGGTCTGGCGGGTGCAAAACCAGGATGGCGGGGTGATTGACGAAAAAGTAGTAGATTTGAGCAGCCCCAATTATCAGTGGGTTGCGCCCGAAGCCGGCGGCTCCTACGAGGTCGAAGCGGCCATTTCGTCCAGCCAGGATACAGCCGGAGCCGTGCCGCGCGGCAGCGTCGCCGTGTTGGTGGCGACCCCCACCCCGGAGCCGACCCCCACCCCGGAGCCGACTCCCACCCCGGAAGCCAGCCCCACCCCGGAGCCAGAGGCCGAAGTGGAAGTTGCCGAAGCTCCGGCTGAGGCGGCCCCTGCTGCTCCGGCGGCGCCAGCTCCAGCCGCCGCGCCGCCGCCGGCTGCCTCGGTCAGCGTGCCGTTTGGCTACGGCATTCAGGTGGACCCACGCGGCAATACCAGCGCCAATATCGGCCATCTTAAAGCCATTGGCTTTAACTGGGTCAAATTCCAGATGGCCTGGAAAGATTTTGAACCGACCCCCGGCGGCTATTCCTGGGGGTTCTGGGATGAAGTAATTGGCGCTTATGCTGCCAACGGCATTAATGTCATGCTCAGTATCCCCAAAGCGCCCGATTGGGCCAGACCTCCCGACGACGATAAAAGCGTCGAGGGTCCGCCGGCCGACCCGGCCAAGTATGCGGAAGCGGTCGCTCGTGTGGCCGACCGCTACCGGGGCAAAGCGCAGGCGATTGAGGTGTGGAACGAGCAAAACCTGTGGTACGAAGCCGGCGGCAAAGGCCGGATCAATCCGGCGGCGTATGTGCAGTTGTTGCAACTGTCTTATACGGCTATTAAATCGGTCAACCAGGATATGATTGTGATTAGCGGCGCGTTGACCCCGGCGGGTAATGTCGGCGATCTGGCGATGGACGATATTGATTACCTGCGAGCCATGTACGCCAACGGGGCCAAAGGTTACTTCGATGTGTTGGGCGCGCACCCTTCCGGCTACCTGTGCCCGGCCCTGGGCAACTGGCAAACCGTCACCCCCGAAGAAGCCGGCGGCGACCCCGGTCACGGCACGTTTACCAACCGGCATCATAGCTGGTGCTTCCTGGGTACCATGGAGGGTTATCGCCAGGTAATGGTAGAAAACGGCGACGGCGGCAAAGGCATCTCGCCCACCGAGTTTGGTTGGGCTGTCTCCGGCAACCCGCAGCCCGGCTATGAATATGCCCGCAGCAATACCTTTGAAGAGCAGGCTGCCTGGATTGTTCAGGCGTATCAATGGGCCAAATCTTCCGGCTATGTCGGGCCGATGTTCTTATGGAATCTGGATTACGGCGTCACTGCCGCCGGAACCGAGCTGGCTAACTTTGGGATTCTCAATACGCCGGCCTACAATGCCCTGGCGACGATGCCCAAGTAGTTGGTAAAAATGAGTTGGTGAAATTTGGCCTGGGGCCAGACTTAAAACTTTCCGTAAGCATCCGGAAAGTCACAGTTCAGCCCTGGGCCTTTGTTTGAATAAAAGGTTTAGCGTATGTATTCACAGAGAGATCTCCAGCCCGAAAAGAAGGGATTTAACTTTTTACTTTTACTGCCCATTGTGGGCGGCGGAGCCGTTGCCATCGCCCTGGTTTGCGCGGCGTTGTTTGCCGTTTACGCCATTTTTATATACCAACCCACCCCCCCGAAAAAGGGTACACCGACGCCGACTTATGAGGTGGTACGTTTTTCCGAAGGAACCTCGACCGAAGAAACGCCCACCGCTCCACCAACTCCGGCTCCTTCGCCTACCCCTGTAGCCCAACAACCTGTTGACCCGCCCACCCCTACGGTGGCGGCAATAGCGCCTGTTTCAACCACCGAAGCGGCTGCACCGGCGACCGAAGAACCTACCGCCCCGCCGCCCACTGCGGCCCCTGCCGCCCAGCCGGTGGCCAATGCGCCGCTCAACACTGCCCCGGTAACGATGACTTCGCCTGATTACAGCATGCAGGTTTTTCTCTTCTGGCAAGAAGAGATTGCCGACCGCGATTTGAAGCTGGTTCAGGATGCCGGTTTTCGCTGGGTGAAGCAAGAGTTTGCCTGGCGCGAAATCGAAGGCTCCGGCAAAGGGGCTTTCGATTGGAGCCGCACCGACCGGGTGATGGACCAGATTGACGCGCATGGCCTCAAAGTGATTGCCCGTTTAGGGGTTCAGCCGGCCTGGGCCGGCGGCGGTTACCCGGAAGTGGGGCCGCCGACCAACATGCAAGATTTTGCCGATTTTGCAGCAGCAGTAGCGACTCGCTACAAGGGGCGGGTGGATGCTTACCAGATTTGGAACGAGCCAAACCTGGCCCGAGAGTGGGGCAACCGTCCGCCCAGCCCGGTCGAATACACTGAAATGCTCAAAATCGCCTATCAGACCATCAAAGCGATTGACCCCTATCCGATTATCATCAGCGCCGGCCTGGCCCCCACCACCCGCAACGACGATGTGGCCCGGCCCGACACCCACTTTATCCAGGGGATGTACGATGCCGGGGCCAAACCTTATTTTGACGCCCTGGGCGCACACGGCGCTGGTTTTGCTTCGCCTCCCGAAACCGATCCGGCGGAGGTAGCCCGCACGCCGGGCCTGGCTAACCCCGGCGATTTTAAGCCGGAGAACAACGTGCCCGAAGAACTGCGCCGGGTCTACTGTTTCCGCCACGTGGAAGATGTGCGGGCGATTATGGTCAACAACGGCGATGCTGACAAAAAAGTGGTCCTGCTGGAATTTGGCTGGACCATTGATCCCCGGCCCGACTCGCCCTACAAATGGCATGCCGTCAGCCCCGAACAGCAGGCCCAATACTTTGTGCGTGCCTATGAGTATGCCAAGGCCAACTGGCAGCCCTGGATTGGGGTGATGAGCCTGATTTACGTGGCCAACCCGCAGTGGACTTTGCAAGACGAGCAAACCTATTGGAGCATTGTCTATCCTACTTATCCAGAACTCACCGCCGCGCCGGCCTACTACGCCCTCCAATCCATGCCGAAGAATTAGTAGATCGAAGCTTGTAGATAGAAGATAGTAGATGGAAGATAGTAAGAAAGGCGTTAAAAATACTATCCTCTATCTTCTATCTTCTATCCTCTATCCTCTATCTTCTATCTTCCATTCTCTGCTTTTACTCTGGCTGCTCACCCTCCCGGCAGTCACGCCGCTGCTGCAACCCACCCTTACCCGCAGCGCCGACGGCCTGCTGCATCTGTACCGGCTGGTCGCCCTGGATCATTTGATGGGCCAGGGCGTTTTCTTTTCTCGCTGGCTGCCCGATTTGGCCTACGGCTACGGCCTGCCTCTCTTTGTTTACTATGCCCCTCTCTCCTATTATCTGGCCGAAGGTCTGCGCCTGTTGGGGCTTGATGCTGTGACCGCCTTTAACAGTTCGGCGGCGCTGGCTTTGCTGCTGGCTGCTGCGGGCGTTTACTTACTTGTCAAAGAGTGGTTTGGCCCGCGCGCTGGGGTGCTGGCGGGGATGGCCTATGTTTATGCTCCCTACGGATTGTTCAATCTCTTCTCGCGGGGCAGTTTGCCGGTTGCCTGGGCCGGAGCCGTGTTCCCTTTTGTTTTCTGGGCTTTTGGCCGCTTGATCCACACCCGCAGCCCGCTTTACCTGCCCCTGGCCGTCCTGCTCTGCGGCGCAGCCCTGCTCATGCACAACATCTCCAACCTGTTCTTTCTCCCCCTGCTGTTCTTTTATCTAGTCTTAGAACTGTTTTTCACGCCTCACGCCTCACGCCTCACGCCTCACGTCCCACTCCGGGTCGGCCTCGCCCTCACCCTTGGCCTGGCCCTGGCCGCCTTCTTCTGGCTGCCGGCGATGCTGGAACGAGACTTTGCCCAACTTCAGCGAGTCATCACCCCGCCCGACTTCGACTACCATTCCAACTTTGTCAGCCTCAGCCAGCTTTTTTCTTTGCCTGCTCCGGCCAACACCGGCCTGCTCAACCCCACCGACCCCCTCACCCTCGGCCTCGCTCAGGTGGGGCTGGCGGCTGTGGGTCTTTCGGCCTCTTTTCTGGTATGGAGGAACTCAAGGGAACTCAAGGGAACTCAAGGGGATGCCCCCCTGCTCCCCTGCTCCCCTGCTCCCCTGCTCTTTGCTGCTGTCACCCTGGCCGCTGCCCTTTTCATGATGCTCCCCCTTTCTGTTAGCATCTGGGACCGCCTGCCGCTGATTGCCTTTGTCCAGCAGCCCCACCGGCTGTTGAGCGTGACTGCCTTGGCCCTGGCGATTCTGACCGGGGCGGCGGTGGCCTTTTTGCCGGATCGGCTCAGTTTGGGCCTGACTGTAGCCGGTATTTTGCTGATCTTTATCACCACTGCGCCGCTGCTTTACCCGCGTTACTATTTGCCGCTGCCCGCGCCGCCCACACTGAGCGGCATGCTGGCTTATGAACGCGCCAGTGGGGCGATTGGGACGACTTCCTTTGGCGAGTACCTGCCGGTCTGGGTGCAGCAAATCCCACGCGAGTCGCCGCTGGAGCCGCTGTATCAGGCCGGCGCTCCCATCGAGCGGCTGGACCCGGCCTATCTGCCTGCCGGAACTCGCGTCGAAGCGGCGGTTTACAAAGCCAACCAGATAGAGTTAACCCTTGATGCGCCTCAACCCTTCCAGGCCGTTTTTCACACCTTCTATTTTCCCGGCTGGCAAGCTGTGGTGGATGGTCAACCGGCTGCTCTGGGGCCTGTCACCGAACGCGGTTTGCTCGGCGTCACCGTGCCTGCCGGTCAGCATCACCTGAGTCTCTTTTTTACCGAAACGCCGGTGCGACATGTTGCCAATAGTATTTCTGTGTTGGCCTTGCTCATCGTTGCCGGGCTGGGAATTAAAGCGATTTACGATTTACGATTTACGATTTACGATTTACGATTTACTATTTACGATTTACGACATCGTGCCCTTTGGGTATTTACGACTCGCCATTCGCCATTCGCCATTCGCCCTCAATCTTCACCCCCTGTCCGATCTTCCACTTATTTAACCTTACTGCTCCTGGCCTTCATCCTGTTTCTGACCAAAATCCTCTACCTGGACCGCTTTGACAACCCGCTCAAGCGAGTCTTTGACGGAACACACGTGGCCGGGGCTGAGGTGTCGCGCCCAGTGAATTTTGGGCAGCAGGTCAATTTATTGGGCTATGACCTGCCGCAAATGGAGGTCGTCTCCGGCCAAACCTTTGATCTGACCCTCTACTGGCAGGCTCGCCAACCCCTGGCGGTCAACTACAGCGCCCTGGCCCAGTTGGTGGACGAACAGCAGCATCTTTACGGTGGGCAGGATAATCTGCACCCCGGCAACCTACCCACCAGCCGGTGGGAGCCGTGGGGTTTTGCGCAGGACCGGCATACGGTTCTTGTGCCGCCCGGAACCCCGCCGGGAGATTATTTTCTGACCGCCGGTTTGTATCACCCGGCCACCTGGGTTAGACTCCCGGTCAGCGAGGGCGGCGACGAGGGATGGGCCGATGTCGTCGCGCTGCCGGTAAAGGTGAGTCGGCCCACGAACCCTCCTTCCCTGGCAGAATTAGCTATTTCGTGGCCGACCTTGTCAGACTGCCAGTCGCAAACAACAAATCTTCATCCTTCATCCTTCATCCTTCCTCCTTGCTTCCTCGGCGCATCGCCAGAGCGCGAGACGCTTCAACGCAATGATTTTCTGCGGGTGGCGCTGTTTTGGGAAGCGGTCGAGGTTCCCCTGCCGGATTACCAGGTGAGCTTGCGGCTGCTGGCCGCCGACGGTACACCCGCCCTGGTCGAAACAACCCGGCCTTCCTTTGGCCGCTACCCGATGCCCAAGTGGACCACCGGCGAGCGGGTGCGAGATAATCACGCCTTGTGGATTCCGGTGGACTTCCCGGCGGGAACCTATCAGCTACAAATGCAGTTGGTAGATGAAGCGGGTCAGGCCGTTGGGGATTGGCTGGAATTAGGGCAAGTAATCGCAAATAGTGAATAAGGGAGTTCCAAGATTTAAATCATCCAACAAATTTGATCTACGTGATGCGCCACTAGGGGGCCTTCGGCTCTGAAACGTGATACGTGAGGATTTTTCGCCTAGAATCATCACGTATCACGCATCACGTATCACGGGTTTTGGTTAATTACTTTCTTGGAGTTGCCTAAAATCTATCGGAGGACTTCACCATGGATCTCGATTTTCAAGCCAGTTCTTTATCTTTCGTCACAAGCTGCCTGGGACAATCGCCGCTGATATTGGTCTGGCTGGCCGGATTGTTTCTGGTGGTGACCCGCTGGGAGCGGTATCCCCGCGTGTCGCTGTTTTTGCTCATTGCCATTCTGATTGAGTTTGTGGCCCTGATGAGTAGCCTTTTTTTCGCGATGGGGCTGATTCCCTGGTTTTATCAACAGGGCTGGGGGGCCGGCCAGATTGGCACGGCTGTAGCTGCCAGCGGCATCTTTCATTCCATTTTGAGCGCCGTAGCTTGGGGGCTGGTTATCTTTGCCGCCTTTGGCTGGCGAGATAACCCTATGCCCCAGACGGCGCGTAATGACTCGGAGGAGGGCTAATGTTACCGTTATTTGAAGCATATTTGACCTGTTTGGAAAGGCTTCACGCCGATTTACGCAGCGTGTTGGAAGGCGTGCCGCCGGAAGGGCTGGATTGGACTCCACCGGGACCGGAGATGAACTCGCTGGCGGTGCTGGCGGCGCACGTGACCGGCTCGGAACGATATTGGGTGGGCGAAGTGGCCGGCGGCGACCCGGCGCACCGCGATCGCCCGGCTGAATTTCGGACGGAAAAGGTGGCTGGGGCTACACTTCTGACCGGCCTGGAGGCATCCCTGGCTCACAGCCGAGCCACCCTCAAACAATTAACCATGGCCGACCTGGAAACTCGTCGCCTGGCCGGAGACCGGGGTGAAGTTACCGTCGCCTGGGCCTTATTCCACAGCCTACAGCACATTGCCACCCACCTGGGCCAGATGCAGATGACTCGCCAGATGTGGGAGCAAAAGTAAACACTCTGACCCGTACTTCTTATGAAGTTTGATAACCAAATACAGTAATGAGGTTGGAAGGTTGGAGGATTGGAAGGTTGGTTATAGTCTGTCTATCCAACCCACCAGCCTTCCAATCTTCCCATTGTTACCGATTAGGACTAATCAGAAAAGGTCATCTTGATGGACGCGCTCATCCAATGGTTAGTTCACGACGATCAGAAAGACCTGTTTGAATTTCTGGTGGCGCTGGCCCTGAACCTGGTGTTCCTGGCCTTGAGCGCCCTGCTGCTCTGGCCGCTCGATAAGCTCGCGCTGGCCTGGAGTATGGCTAAGGGATATGCCCTGTTGTGGATCGTTATTTTTGTGACGACAGTGCTGCTCCATACCTTTCAGCAGTTTTTCCGCATGAATATCTACGATCGCGCCAACGCCTATATCGGCTCGGCGCTGGCGGTCTGCTGCCTGTTGCAATTCGGGTGGGCGGCGTTTGCTGCTTTGACGGTGCAGCGCTTCGTGGGCGGCGAAGCTTTCTGGCTGGGAGCGATCTTGTACCTGGTTGGGGGTCTGTCGTGCCTCAGCGCTTTTTTTGCCGTAACCTCGTTCTACCAGGGCGCGGTCTACAAACTGATCAGCCTGCCGCTGACCCTGGCCTGTTTCCTTGTTTTTAGCCTGTGGCCTAATGTCGCCAGGTTGTCCTTTGGCTGGTTCTTTCAATTTTTTTGAGAGGGGTAGCTCCAATTCCTCACCACAGATGCCACTGCATCATCAACTCTTCTCGACTGCCCCCTGTAAAGCGCAATTTGCCAATCCGCTCCTCGCCGGTGGAAAAGCAGGCGATAAGATCGAGGGCAATGGTAATCCGAGGCTGCTCCTGCTGTGCCAGCGTGTCGCGGCAGGTAGCCTGGCTCACGTCCTGGAAATCCTCCAGGTCGCCCGGTTGCAACACCGCCAGCTTGAGGTCATTGTCATCGTCGGCCTTCTCAAAGAGAGGCTGGTCGCCCTCGAAATCCCAGAAGAAATCGTTATCTTGGGCCGACGTCTGCGCCCCGTTATCAAAATCTATTTTAGTCTCACGCGGTACGGTTGTAGTAATGTAGCTGTCGTCATCATCGCCCACATTGACCTGGATGGTGCGTGTGTCGGTCGAGCCATCGGCCCGCTTGACTTGCAAGGTATAAGTGGTACTCTCCGGGGGACATTCCCGGCGGCTTTGGTTATCCCCCGGCACCCCCTGGCCCTGAAAGAAAACCGCCTCCACGCCGTACACATTCCAGAAGAAAGTGACGCACTCGCCCCGCTGAATCTCGGTTCGATCCACCCGAAAGTCAATCCCGGTCGAAGGGGTTGGGGATGCGGTCGGCGTCGGCGGGGATGGGGTAGCCACAGTGGGCACCGTGTCAACATGGTAGGCGGTTGAATAGGCCGGGTTGCCGGAAATCCAGCCCAGCCCTGCCGTGCCAAGGGGAAAATTAATTTGCCACCATACGTCGGCCCCCATATTCCGCCCGGTAATGCGGGCTTGCTGGTTGGGCGGCAACAGACCCAATGCATCATATTCTGTACCAGGACCGGCCCGCACCTGTAGCGAGCCGGCCGAAGATACCACCACATAAGCATAAGTGGGGGTAGGAGTAGCCGTTGGAGTGGGAGTCGCCGGAACGGGGGTCGGCGTTGCCGGCAGAATTTGGACAAAAACCAGTTCCGACTCGCCGGTTGCGCCCGCAGCGTTATAAGCGATCACCTGGAGAACCTGGTTGCCCACCAGTTCGGGCAGCCACATTTGGATGGAGGTCAGCGTTTGATTGGTTTGGGGTTTCATATTTGATCTTCTGGCCAGCAGCTTGCCGTTGACCAGCAGATCAAGGCGGGTAATGCCCTGGGGATCAGCCGCCCGCGACACGACCGGGATCAACTCCCCCTGGGTAAACATCTGGTCCGCCACCGGGCTGACGATGACCACGCTGGGGATACTCTGGATGGTGGTTGTGGCGGTGGGCGTGCTTTGAAGTCGAGCCGGCAGCGCCGGAGGAACCGCCAGCGCCTCCCTGGCCGAGGCGGCGGCAGCCATTCCCAGGGCGGTAAGGACAACCGCCAGTCCTAATCCTATCAGCAGAGAAAACCGGATCAAGGTTTGTTTATTCATGAGCTTCTTTGCTAGCCTTTACCCACAACTAAAAATTACTTCTGATTTATTTTACCGGGACAAGAATTGGTTGACAACCTTTTTCCACTGGTCAGGATGGGCGACCAAGTATGATTCGTGCCCTACCCTCTCAAAAGTTTCAAATTGTTTTTCACTTTGAAGTTGTTCGTAGACCGCTTTGGCTTGCTCCAGGGTCGCCCGTTCATCTTTTGTTCCATGTAACATCAAAACAGGGCACTCGACTTTTCCTGCGTAATCAATAGGGTTATGCTCAAAACCAGAATATCCGCTAATGACGCTGCCCCAAAAGATTAAGATCTGAGTACTTGGAAATGAGGGTATCCCCATTGAGGCAAAGCGATTTTCTACTGTTGAAATCATTCTATCAAATATTGCTTCAACTATAATCCGCTTTGGCTTCACGCCATTCTCAGCGATAGCTCGCAAAATAGCCACGCCACCCATTGACTGGCCGTAGAGAAAGACCTCTTTTTGTCCTAATTGAGTTTGCACATAGTCCACTGCTGCCGTAACATCGTCTGCCTCATAGAAGCCGATACTTGTTTCGCTCTGGCTCGACCCTCCACTCCCGCGAAAATCAACCATAAATATATCATAACCCATTTCATTAAAAGCTTTGGCTTCGGATAATAAGCTGGATTTAGATGAGGCATAACCGTGAAACATAAGGATAATCCCTTTTGATTCTGAATAGGGAATATACCAAGCTTCCAGTTCTGTTTCATCATTTACGTCAAAGTAATAGGTTTCGTAGGCCAGACCATATTTATCCGGGGTTGAGTTATTCAAGGGCTTAGGAATATTGACGCCAGCAAGTAGCGTATGGATTTTTTGCCAGATGGATAGAGCTTCGGGTTTATGGGTACGCTGACCTTGCTGCGAAAAATGCAACATGGCATAAGCATGTTTATAAGCAAGTAGGTTGAAGAAAACCAGAGCCGAGATTACAGCCAAAATAATTGTTAATTGGGGAAAACGTTCGACAGCTTGAAATAGTTGTCTCGCCATCTTGACCCTGATGATGAGATGGTATTTACTACGAAATGGGCTAATGTTGTTAATAATTGGTTGGCAGTATAGTGAGTTATAGGTAATTGGTCAAGTCACTCCAGATTTAGGCCAACCTTAGTATAGCTTTGCCTTAGTTTGTGACGAAATCAAAGCAAGCAGATACCTCCACGGAAGCCATGTCATTCCGACCGCAGGGAGGAATCTTCGTTATCACCGCCTGAGATGTTACAACGAGCAAGAAGATTTCTCGCTCACGCTCGAAATGACATACCAGAAACCGGCCTATTAAATCGTGACGAATTTACGCAAATCTGTACTTAGAGGTTTTCGCACGCGCCTTTGCCGCCGGATTTGTCAATCCGGCGGGAGCAAACTCACCTCAGGTGAAGCTTGACAATTTCTCCACCACCCCCGACCCGGCCCTTAGCGCCAATACCTCCCCCGTTTGAATGGCCTGCGTAGCCCCGCGGACATTGGTAACGGCGGGCAGACCAATCTCTCGCAAAATAATCGAGCCGTGCGACAGATCGCCGCCGGTTTCGACTACCACCCCGGCGACGCAGGCAAAGGTGGGAATCCAACCGGCGTCCACCGCGCGGGCCACCAGGATGGTCGTTTCGGCGGTGAAGCTGGAGGGCAAAGCTGTGCTCGGTTCGGCCAGCACCCAGGCCCGCCCCTGGACCTCGCCGCCGGTCAGGCTGACTCCCCGCAGCCGGGTTTCCGGGCCGGTGCTGGCGGCCCCTTCTCGATACTGCTCCAAATCGTCAAAACGGTGGAACAGGTCGGGGAGGTGGTAGCTTTGCAGATGCTCTATTTCCGCCTTGCGCTGTTCAAAAAAGGCAGCCTCGGGCACCCAGCCGCTGTCCAGCCGGTGGATTTCGTCAATATCCAGCAGCCACAGCGAGTCCAGGTCCGGCAGGATTCCGGCCATTACGTGAGTTTGGGCCAACAATAACAACTGGCAGCGGATGCGGTCGAAGCTGAGCATGGCCTGGTAGCGAAGCAGTTCCCGCGCCCGCATGTTCCGGCTGGCCTGCCACCAGATCGGCCAGGTGAGCCAGCCTAACCAACTGCGCGGCGGCAGCGGGGGACGCTGGCCGGCCGGCTGAACCAGGCTCTTGAGTAAGGCTTCCGGGGCTTCGTGCAGACGAGGCCGGGCAATATCGCTCTCGTAGACGCCGCGATGGCCATGTTTTTGTAAATAGGCTCGCCAGGCCCGGCAAAAGGCTTCGTCCGGGGGTAGTTTGCCCTGGCTCAAGGTAGCTTGCAGCCGGGGTTGACCGGCGGCCAGGCGGCGCAGCGGTTCCAAATCGGTGAACATGGCGGTGCTGATGGTCTGCTGGCGGGCGTTGTGTTCGGCCAGCACGCCCAGCCGCCGCAAGAGCGACAGCGGCCCGCTCATAGCCGAGGTGAGCGAGAACATTTCCGTGACCAGGGTGGTGTACAGCCAGGCCAGGGTTTCGCTGCACGCGCCAAAAGTCTGCCCCGGCTGTTCGGTTTGAGCCAGCATCGCCTTGATGGCCTGGCGGGATGAGGCAACTGCGCCGAATTGGGCCAGCCCCAGCTTTAACAGCACCGGCATTTTGCGGACCAGCCGCCCCAGGTTGGCTCCAAAGACCGGCCCGGTTTCCCCGCCGATATTATCCGTCACCAGGCGGGTCGGCAGGCCAAAGCTGCGCATCATCTCGCTCAACAGCGACAAGTTAATATAGGGCCGGCCATAAAAAACCTCGATGAAGGGCCGCCGGGCGGGCAGACTGGGGTCGAAGCGGCGGTAATAGGCAAAAAGGTCGCCCGCGCACGAGGCAATCAGGCTGCTCATGGTGCGCGACGGCAGCTCCGGCAGGATTTCTTTGTGGTTGGCCAGGGTAAAGATTTCGTTGCGGCGGCTGGGCCGAGTTATCGGGCGTAGCTGGACCAGCCAGCAGCACACGCCGTCATCCGCCCATTCAATATCCCAATCCCCCGCGCCAAACACGCGGCGGATGTCACGAAGAAGACGTTGCAAGCGAAGAGGGAAGCGAGATTGGAGATTGGAGATTGGAGATTGGAGATTAAACGAATCCCCAATCTCCAATCTCCTTTCCCAGGATCGCAGTTTGGGGAGAAGTATTGTTTCCCCCTCCACTTCCCCCGAAACCAATCTATCGGCGGTTCCGCCAGTAAAGTTGATCAGATCATCCTCGTACTCGCGCTCGGTGAAGGCGACGCCGGCAGACTGGGCCGCAACCATGTTCATGATGAGGACATCGCGGCGGAAGTCGCCGGGCTGCCGGAAGGCCGAACTCCAAACATCAGCCAGGGCGGCGGCCAGGTCAGCCGGATCGGCCGGGTTGACAAACAGGCGCGAGGTAAAATGTCCGGCCAAACTTTCGCCTTCGCGGTCTTCGGCGGAAAAGGCCGAGCGCACGGCGAGGAGAGGGGTCAGGGGGTCGAGTTGGAGAGCATTGAGAAGGCCGGATGGGTCGGGGATCGTAATTAATTGGCCTTCAACCCTGACCAAGCCTGCGGCCAGAGCAGTATGCCAGGCCGAGTCGAGCAGAATGAAACCCTGGGGAACCGGCAGACCGGCCTGGGCTGCCCGGTCGAGCAGCGCGCCTTTGTTGCCCACCCCCAGCCTGGCGGCCTGGCCGGAACCGAGCGGCAGGAGATAAGGCGTGTTGTCTCTGCTTGAATGTTTATCACTCATCCAGAGAGATTATAGCATAAGGCAGTTCCAAGAAAATAATCACTCAAAATTCGTGTTGCGTGTTGCGTGACGCGAAGCGAAGCGGGCGGAACCGAGCCAAAGGCTTCCTGGTGGCTCAAGAGGCCACACATTTTGAATCTCCGTAACTACTCAGCCATGTCATTTCGAGCGACGTTAGGAGCGAGACGCGAAGCGTCCTAATCCGTGGTCTGTGGACAATGACCTCAAAGATTTCTCGGCTTTCAGCCTCGAAATGACATGAGGGGTGAATAGTTAATAATCTCCCATCTCCAATCTCCTTCACACGGCCAGCTTACGGACCAGCTTTACAATCTCCTGGGCGTACTCCTGGGGCTGCTCGATCATCGGAAAGTGGTCCCAACTGGGAACAGTGCGGATGATCGCATGGGGGCATAAGGTGTGGTAATCCCGCAATTGGTCCACCGTCAAAACCCGTTCGCGCTCGCCCCAGAGCAGGGCAATGGGCAGGTCAACAGGCCGCAGCGAGCGGAACCAGGCCGGCGTAATCAAGTCGAACATCTGCCCAAACACGGCGCAGCGGCGGTACTCGTCAAAAAAGCGGTCCAGGATGCCGGCGGGGACGGGCCGAGAAAAGAGTAGCCGTTTGAACAGGGGGCGAGCCAGGCGGGCCGAGAAAAGCCACTGCCCCAAAGCCTTGGCTCCCGGCAGAGCCATCAGCCGGGGCAAGAAGCGGCTCTCCAGCCGAGTCCCGACCGGGGCGTGCAGAATAAGGCCGTCAATTTGGGCAGCAAAATGCTGGGCAAATTCCAGCGCCAGCGAGCCGCCGATGCCGTGCCCCAGCACAATCAAGGGGCGCGGCTCGGCGGCCAGGATGGTTTGCAGATAGGCGGCATAGTCACGCAGCGTCCGCAAGGCCGGGTCAGCCGGTTTGTCGGCAAAACCGGGCAGGGTGACAGCCTGAAAGGAGATGTCCGCCGGGAGATGGGGCTTGATCCGCTCAAATCGGAAAGCGCCGCCGCCATTGCCGTGCAGCGCCACCAGGGTCAGCGGCCTGGCCTTCACACTGTGCTCGGGCGGCTGATGGCCGCGATTTTAGCAAAATCGGGGTGGTCGCCGGCATGGCGGTATTGATGCCGCCATAAAATCTGGCTGCCTTGCACTAAAAACAACCCCGGCATTTGCCATGGATCGCCAACCGGAACGCCGGAGGTGTGACCTTTCAGCGTCGCTCGGAGGCCGCAGGCCCACACATCGGGGGCTAACATCTGGCGCATGGTCCCGCGTTCCAGCCCAAGAGCCTGGTAAAAATATCTGTCTGCATCGGAGACCGCCCGGGCCTCCGGCCACGACCCGTCAAAGAAGGCTTCGCCGTCGGCTACCGTGCCCTGGTAGAAAAAGAGAATGGGTGGGTAAGCCGGTTGAGCGGCGGCGAGCTGGCGCAAATCCTTGACTGTTTCACGGCAGAAGAGTCAGCCAAAGTGACGCAGAAAGACCAGCAGCGTCGCTTCGTGGCCCAGTTGATCGGCCAGTGTGCCGGGCCGCAGGTTGACCCCGGTCACAGGGGTGTTGAGGATGGTTGGGTTGATAGAGTTCATGACCTTATAAATGTTCTCCATTTACCAAGCAAGTTTTTATCAAAATATTCGCGATATTTGCTAATTTGTGCCATTCTTGATGGATTTAGCTTTTTGCTCAAACTTTCAGAGAGCCAGTCGGTCATTAAGCATTTTTGTTGCGGGCTACCGCATCGAGTCACCCTCGCTTAAACCCAAACCGGATAAGTGGGCCAGCTTGGCCCGTAGCTGTGGGCTGACCCGGCTCTGGCTTTCATGGGCCAGCACCAACACGGTACCGAGAACCAGCAAAATGTTGGTCATCAGGAAAAAAATAAATTCCTCGACCGGCAGCACGCCGCCCAGAAAAATTTGCAGCGATTGGGCCGGGTCAATCGTCCAGGTGCCGGAACCAATCGCCAGCGCGTCGGCTAGGCTAAGGTAGAGCGTGACCGGCAGCAGAGTCCACAGTACCAGCCGGCGGTGACGCCACAGGATGTCGGCCCCGAAGCCTATTTGCAGCATGACCGGCGGCAGCGCCCAGAGCAAAATCAAGGCCAGATAGACGCCGGGCGACCAGCCCACGGCCAGAACTGCCGCCATGCCCAGCCACAGCAGCCCCAACCCACTCAGCAGCAGCCACCGTGCCGCCGCCAGACGAGGCAGAGGGCGCGGGTCAACAGGCAGACGGCGGGCCAGAAAAAGCAGCCACAGGCTGGTCAAAAGGGGCTGCAACACAAAAAAGGTGTACTCTTCGATGGGAACCCAGCCCAAAACGAGGCCAGTGATTAGAGCTGGGTTGTACGACCAGACGCCGGTGGCGACCAGATAATTATCCCAGGGGGTGGTATAGATAAGCGCCACAAGGATGTGTCCAATGACCACTCGGCGGGCAGGCCAGCCGCGCAGGGCCGGGGGCAGAGTCAAGCCGCGCCGCCGGTCGAACCAGGTGAGCAGCGCCAGCAGCAGGATGGGAATGACCAAAAATTGAGCCAGGAAGCCAAAGTAGGTCATGCGCCTGGCTCCGGGGCCGTTTCTCTGGCCTGGGCATAAACGGCCAGGGTGCGCTCTTTGGCTTCCAGGTGATCAATAATAGGCCGGGGGTAATCCTGACCGATGAGGCAACCCACCTGCCGCTGAAGGGCCAGCGGCATTTCCCAGGGGGTGTGAATATGGGCGTCGGGTACACGGGCTAATTCGGGCAGCCAGCGGCGGATAAACGTTCCACCGGGGTCAAATTTTTGGCTCTGCAAAACGGGATTAAACACCCGGAAGTAGGGTGCGGCATCGGTACCGACGCCGGCCGTCCACTGCCAGCCGCCGTTGTTGGCCGCCGGGTCGCCGTCAATCAAATGCTGCATAAACCAGCGCTCTCCCCAGCGCCAATCAATCAGCAAGTCTTTGACCAAAAATGAGGCGACAATCATGCGCGCCCGGTTGTGCATCCAGCCGCTCTCGGCCAGTTGGCGCATGGCCGCGTCAACCACCGGGTAGCCGGTGCGGCCTTCAGTCCAGGCGGCGAAGGCCCGCTGATCGTTGCGCCAGGCGATGCGCTCAAACTCCGGCCTGAAGCTGGAACGCCGCACCTGTGGGAAACAGTGCAGGATGGCGATATAAAATTCACGCCAGATAAGCTCGTTCAGCCAGGTTTCGGCGCTGCGGCGGGCCGAAGCAGTGCTGGCTTGCTCCATTGCTTCAACGGCAGCGGCAGCGGCCTGCCGGGCCGACAGCATCCCCAGACGCAGGTAGGGGGACAGGTGAGAGGTTCCAGCCAGGTCGAGCCGGTTGCGGTGGTCGGCGTAAGTTTCGATTTTGGCGGGAGCGCCGGCTGAACCGTCTATAAAAAGGCGCAAACGGCGCTGGGCTTCCGCTTCGCCGGGGGGGAAAGGCACAGCCGCCGGCAGAGTGGGTTCGGTTGGGATTGGATCGCTGACCAGGTTCAATGGAGTTGAAATTTGCCGGGGCGCAGGCAGCAGGGCGTTTGAACGGGGCAGCGGCAGGCTTTTCCAGGCTTTGCTGAAAGGGGTAAAAACGGTGTAGGGCGAGCCATCAGCTTTGCGCACAGCAGCGGGTGGATGAACGGATACACCGCCCACCAGGCATAAAGGGAGATTGCGGGCAACTGCTGCATCGCGGCGGCGGGCGTAAGGCGAAAAATCTTCTGCGGCAAAGATGGCTGACGCCCCGCTTTCAGCCAATATCGTCGCCAATTGTTCCTGGGGTGGGCCGACTCGAAAAATTAAGCGGCTGCCCCGGCTGGCTAAATCGGCGGCCAGACAGCGCAGACTGTCGAGCAAAAAAGCCAACCGTTTTGCCCCGCTGTCAGGCGAGGCCAGCAAGGCTGGATCCAATATAAACACCGGCACAAGGTGGGGGCTGTGGTTTAAAGCGGCATGCAAAGCCTGATTGTCAGTCAGCCGCAGGTCACGCCGAATCCACCAGATGGCAGCAGTCATAGGTTGAGGTCCTTTTTATTTTTCTTTTTCTAAAAGTTGTTCAGGCGAGAGCGGCGGGGGTACTTGATCCGGGTAACTCTGGTGGAGAATTCGGACCATTTGATAAGCGATATCAGGCTCAAAGGTATAAAACCCTTCGTAGTAACGATCCGCGCCGGTGAGCGACGGCACTTCTTCGGCCAGGAGAGTCATGCCAATCCCTGCGCCGTAAGCCACCACAAACCAATATTGGGTCAGAACGGTATCGGCTGTGTCTATCAGGGTAGTGCGTGGCAGCGAGACCAGCGCCGTCGCAGGTATATCGTTAATGCCATAGAGCCACACCCCCAGGGCTGCTTCGGCCACTCTTTGATAACGGGCTTGCTGGGGCAGCAGCCGTGACATTTCCTGAAAAGAGACATGCAGCGCAGCGGACCGCCGGTTGGCAATGACGGCATCTTCGATGATGTGGCTGATATGGACCATCGCTTCGACCGAGAAAGTATAGCGGAAGGCAATTTGGTTTAAGTTTTGCGCCCCTGCCGTTTTTAAAAATTTTTCAGCCTGGGGAGGGTATAGGGGCAGCATGCGGTGGTAAAAGGTTTGCAGAATTTGATTAGCCATTTTTCACTTCTCCGTAATTGAGTAGAACATTTTGTTAGCTATCAGACAATTTTAATCACGAATATCACGGAGGGACGAATGACAGAAATTTCTAAAAATATCTCAAAGCATTGCTGAAATTCGTTTATTTGTGCCATTCGTGATAAGAATTTTTGGCTTCATGACGGTTATATATCACATTTTAGCAGTAAACCCGGAATTGCCTCGGGGTGAAAGGCTGTCTGTCCTCCCAACTCCCTTAAAATCGTTCCGGCCACGCGCAGGCCGCCCAAAGCTACGGCAGCGGTGGATTGGCCCGGAAAAATGCTGTCGCCGACCAGCCAGAGACCCGGCCCCAGACGCGGCCCTCTGGCCCGGAACAGGCTGGTTTGGGGCAATCCACCCACCCAACCCCAGGCTCGACGGGTGAACCGTTGAAAGGTTATCGGCGTGCCGGGCAAAATCAGGTTAGCCGCCTGGCGCAGACCGGGCAGCGCTGTTTCGGCGGCAGCGAGCATCCGTTCCGCATAGGCAACCTTGCGGGCTTCGTAAGCCGGGCGGTCGTGTTCAAAAAGCTGCCACCAATCGGCCAGGCGGGTGTGGGTGCTGAGGGTCAGAGCGCGTTGACCTGCCGGGCCGCGAGTTTTGTCCCAGCCGGGGCTGAGTGACAGGAAAACCGTATTGCCTTCGGCCAACGGTTCACGGGCAATGACTTGGTGATGCAGCGGAAACTCGGCCGGCACGGCCGCGCCATCCAGCCCCACATACACCATAAATGCCCCCCACCCATCGAAAGAGACGGGGAGGCGAGGAGGCCCATTTTCGCCCAGGAGTTGGCTCACGTTCCAGGGAGTCAAATTGGCAATAACCACGTCGGCGGGGAAGGATTTGCCGCGTTTGGTTTCTACGGCCACCGGCCGGCCCCGCTCGACAATAATCCGGCTGGCTTCCTGACGATAATGTATCTGTCCTCCATACCGGCGTACCGCCTGGGCCAGCGTTTCGGCAATAGCGCCCATACCTCCGTTCAAGTGAACCACGCCGCGCCGGGGCAAATCCAGGGCGGCTGCGCCATAAAGGGCATTGGCCTGGCCGCTGGTAGCCTGCGCCGCAATGAGGAGCTGCCCATCCACAAACAGGCGCAACGGTTCGGGCGCGTGACGCAGGTGGGCGGCGACAGGTCGGAAGGCGTCGGCGGCCAGATGAGGCGGCATGGCTAAGGGGTTTCGGCTCAGCCAGACCAGCCCTTTTTGCCCCAAGCCAATCAACTCTGCCGGGGTTTGAGGCGGCCAGGGCGGTGTTTGCAAGGCCAGACTCCACAGGGCGTCGGCGGTGCGCTCTTGCCAGCGCCAAAAGGCTTCGGCCTGGGGGCCAAAAATGCGGCGATGCTCTGGCCAGCGGCGCTCGTCCGTCCAGCGGGTCACGGCGCTGCCAGCGGGCAAATGAACGACCATGGCCGGGTTGGAGGCGTGGGCCGGCCACTGTTCGACTCCAGCCGCCTGAGCAACCAAATCCATTGGCCCGCCGGGGTAAAAGCCGCCGGCCAGGGTAGCGCCGGCATCAAAACGATAGCCCTGATGATAAAACGTGCCGGCGCAGCCACCCGGATAAACATGGGCTTCCAGCACGGTTATATCTAAACCGGCCCGCGCCAAAACAGCCGCCGCCGCCAATCCCCCAACGCCGGCCCCAATCACGACAATCCGGCTCATGGATTGTCTTTCAGTTTAGCCGAGGAAAACTCAGGTTGGGCAGAACTTTTCTCCAATAAACTTCTGGTTTTCCAACCCCGGTAGGCAAAAAGCAGCGGCATATTCAGCCACATCCCCAGGCCAACGACCGCCCAAAAAAGATGCCGATGCAGCTCCGCCTCTATTTCGTCAATCACGGCGGTGGTAGTCTCGTTTATGGGCCGGAAGGAGTGGCGATGAACCCAGCGACGAAAGGGGCCGCGCAGTTGGCGGTCGGTAAAGCCGTTGAGTCCGACATGCTCAATCCGGGCAACCCAGCGAATGGGCAGAGGCCCCAACCACAGGGTGAAATCCATTTCATCCCCTTCTTGCAGTCGAACCGGGGCCTGATGAATTTGGGCAATCACCGGCGGCGGGGTAATCGCCCCCATGCTGGCCGAGTGGGCATGAAAGTCGCTGACCACCGCCAGAGGCGCGTGAACGTGGAAGGTATGGCGATACTGCATCACTGGTTCCTCGTTTCGGCCAGAGTCAACCGGGCCAGCCAGTCGCGCACAATTTTGCCCCGCTCATCCAGTTGAGCCTGGACAGCCTGGCTGTAAGCATGGAGATACCGCTGAAGCTGCTGGATGGGCATTTGGTGATTAATAAGTAAGCCCTCAATCCAGACGATATCGCTCCCCATAAATTCAATATCGCCCAACCTCAAGGCGGCGATGATGTTACGGGCAAATTTTAGGTTGGCGTTAGCCAGGCGGCTGGGGGGAATATCTTCATCTTTCATAAGCTGCCAGATGTGGGCTTCGATAAGGGCTTGATTCTCGCGGAAATGGGCCAGGGCTTGTTGGTAGGTTTCGCTCAGGGGCGTTACCGCGGGCGGCGGCCAACCCAGGCGAGGCGACATCAGGAACTGCTCGACCACCTGGGGGGTGGTATCCAAACGCTCGCTCATAAAATGGCCGGGAATGCGAGCGCGCAGCGCCGGAATATGATTAAAAATAGCTCCACCGTAAGCCAGGGGGACCTGCTCCTTATCTAACAAGTGAGCTATTTCGAGCAGGTTAGCCGCCGTATGGAGCTGCTGCGCCGGCAAAACAACCAACTGGGGCCTGGCGGTGGCAATAGTAAATTCCAGGCGGGTGGTGGGCACATCTGCGCCCAAATAGACCACATCCCAGCCGCGCCGCCGGAGCAGCAGAGTAATCAGGAGCGGGCCGAAGGTATGCTCTTCTTCAGCCGGGCAGCCGACCAGAATCCGGCCGGGCCGGGTGGGCGGTGGGGTAGCGGCTACCAGGGCATCCAGGCGGCGCATCGCCAGCGCCGAAGCAAAATGCTCTTGCTGCACCGTGACCGTTCCACTGTACCAACCCTCACCTATTTCTGTCAAGCCTTTTTGCAGTAGTTCAAAGCAGACCGTTTCCAGGGGAAAGAGCGCCGAAGCCTGAGCCAGGATATTTTCTGCCGTGCGCTCATCAAAAGCCAGACAGGCCGAAATCCAGGCCCGGCGTAATTCGGTGATGGCATTGCCGACCGGCAGAACCGGCTGGATGTTTAACGGACCAGGCGCTGCGTGCGAGGTAGCCTGGAGCGGGTCTTGCCCCTCTTGCTGCAGGCTGTGCCACAAATCTACGGCGCGGCTGATACTTAGCCCTTCCTCCTGCCGGGCCGCCAGCCATTTAAGCATGTCAATATCATGCTGTGAATAGAGCCGGTGGCCTCCACCGGTGCGCTGGGGTTGGGGTAAGCCATAGCGCCGTTCCCAGGCCCGCAGGGTATCAGGTTTGAGGCCGGTTTCTTGCACAACAGCTTTTAGATTATAGGTTGGAGTCTGATTATTAGATGTAGACATGAGTGGCCTTTTTATAATTTGGCTGTTACTACTCAGGCCCATGTCATTTCGAGCGACGCCAGGAGCGAGAAATCCCCAGGGCGCACCACGTAACGTAAGGTATGGGGGGATTTCTCCCTGCGGTCGAAACCTGTCCCACCCCTTCGGGTGCGCCGAAGGGCGTGAGCCTGCCGAATGGATGACATGGCTGAGCAGTTATCTATGTTCAATATATTATCATAAATGTTTATATTTGTCAATAATTTGTCCAGTAAATATCTGGTAAATATATTGACAAATTATAGACAATTGTGGTATTTTATAGAGGCCCTGTTAATGCTTTCATAGGAGAACCTTATGAGTTTACAGATTCATACCTGGGAACAATCATTGTTGTCACTCGCTTATGAAGCCCGCCACTCGATACCGTCTCACAGCCCAACCAAACGCAATGAAACAGTGCTGCGGCAGGCTTACGCCCACTGCGAGGCGATTACGGCGCAGCACAGCCGGTCGTTTCATCTGGCTTCGAGTTTATTACCGGCCGATAAACGCCGGGCGGCGCGAGCGTTGTATGCTTTTTGCCGCACCAGCGATGATCTGGTTGACCAACCCCAGGGCGACGTTGGAGCCAAGTTGAACCAGTGGCGGCAGCGGATGGCGCTGGCAGAGCCTCCGGCTGAAGATTGGTTAGCGTTGGCCTGGGCCGACACCCGCGCCCGTTATCATATTCCGCACCGTTACGCCGAGCAGCTTATTGACGGTGTGGCCCGTGATTTGTGCCAAACCCGCTATAATACGTTTGATGAGTTGGCCGGGTACGCCTATGGCGTGGCCTCGACGGTGGGCTTGATGAGCATGCACATCATTGGCTTTGCCGGGCCGGCGGCCATTCCTTATGCCATCAAATTGGGCGTGGCTTTACAAACAACCAACATCCTGCGCGATGTGGGCCAGGATTGGCAGATGGGCCGGGTTTATTTGCCCCAACAGGAATTGGCGGCTTTTGAGCTAACCGAAGCCGATATCGCCGCCGGTCGCGTTGACGCCCGCTGGCGAGCCTTTATGCAATTTCAAATTGAGCGCAATCGCCGTCTGTACATCGAAGCTTGGCCGGGCATTAGCCTGCTCAATCGTGATGGCCGTTTTGCTATCGCTGCTGCTGCTGGGTTATACCGAGCTATCCTGGATGATATCGAAAGACACGATTATGACGTCTTCCACCGCCGGGCGCATGTCAGCGGGTGGGAAAAACTGAGCCGCCTGCCAGGAATTTGGTGGGCAAGCAAAAAAGGGAGGCCCGCGGTTGGTTGACGGAACCGACTTGTCTTGGCACTTTACTTGCTTTGGAGTTATAATTGAATTAAATATTCATAAATTGAGTATGTGATTATCCAGCTATGCCCCGCATCAATGAGCCTTTATCTACCGAGTTTGCCCTGTTGGGCTTTTTGCGCCGCCAGCCGATGTACGGCTATGAAATCCATCAACAACTTTCCACAACAACCGGCCTGGGACTGGTCTGGCGGCTAAAACAGAGCCAGCTCTATGCCTTGCTGGCCAAGCTGGAGCGTGAGGGCTATGTGAGCACTACAATTGAGTACCAGGATGCCCGCCCACCGCGCAAAATGTTTGAACTAACCGAGGCCGGCCGCCAGGCTTTTCAAGATTGGGTGCAGCGACCGGTAGGTCAGGGCCGAAAACTTCGCCTGGATTTTATGGCTAAACTCTACTTTGCCCGGCTCGAAGGGCCGGAGGTAACTGGGCGCTTGATTGAACAACAGCGCCTTGTCTGCCGTGATTGGCTGCGCCAGCAGGAAGAGGAAATTGAAGCCATGCGCTATAGCCAGCCTTATGATTGGCTGGTTCATAAATTTCGTATGGGTCAGATCGAGGCCATGCTGGCCTGGCTGGATACGTGCCAGGAATCGCTGTGGGTAGCTGCCGTCTGAGCCGGCATTTATGTTCTCCTCAACCATAATCTAAACCATTCATTCCGCCTCAAGGTGAGCGCATTAACCCTCTATCAATTCGTTTTAATAGATGCTCAATTAATAAGCATCCAGAAAATATATAATCAAAAGAGAAGAAGATATATGTACAAAAAAATAGTTTACCTACTCAAGGGGCTGGTTGTCGTAATTTTACTGCTCGGGGCATTGGCTCCGACAGCGATCCTGACCGCGCCGCCAACGCAAGACGCAGCAGCCTGCGCCGAAGAATACACGGTGCAAGCCGATGACTGGCTGAGCAAAATTGCCGACAAGTTTTTAGGCGACGTGTTGGCCTTTCCGGCTATTTTTGAAGCCACCAACCAACAACACACCGCAGACCCGGTTTTTGCCCAAATTGCCAATCCGGATTTAATAGAGATTGGCTGGCAGCTTTGCATTCCCACGGCGGAACAGGCTCAAGCGCTGCTGGTCGCCTCGGCCGGCGCGCCAGAGAACCAGGCTACCTCAAACGAGCCGCTATTAGTGGCCGCCGCCGCCGATTTGCAATTTGCCTTTACCGACATCGGCCAGAAATTTACGGAACAGACCGGCCAGGAAGTCCTATTCACCTTTGGCTCGACCGGCAACCTGACCACGCAGATCGAAAACGGCGCGCCGTTTGATATTCTGGCGGCAGCGAATGTTTCTTATGTGGACCAATTGACCGAGCAGGGTCTCACCATCCCCGACACGCAGCAGCTTTACGCTCAAGGCCGGATTGTGCTGGCCGTCAACCGGGAGTCGGGTATTCAGGTTACACAGTTAGAAGAGTTGCTCGACCCGGCCATTGCCAATATCGCCATTGCCAACCCGGAACACGCGCCCTATGGCAAAGCCGCCCAGGAAGCGCTGCAAAGCGCCGGCCTTTGGGAGGAAATTCAGCCCAAATTGGTGCTGGGCGAGAACATAGCCCAGACCCTGCAATTTGTCCAAACTGGCGACGCGCCGGTTGGCATTGTGGCTCTATCGGTGGCCAACGTGCCGGAAGTGACCTACACCCTGCTGGACGGCAATCTGCACAATCCGCTCAATCAAGCTTTGGCGGTGATTAAGTCTACCCCCAACGAGGCAGCGGCCCGCGCCTTTATTGATTTTGTCAACGGTCCAGAGGGGCGCCCCATTATGAAACAGTATGGCTTCCTATTGCCCGGTGAGTTTTAATGGCCCATGTTGATTGGTTTCCGCTGTGGTTGTCGCTGCGGGTTTCCATCCTGGCGACTGCGCTGGTCATGCTGACCGGCATCCCCCTGGCCTGGCTGTTGGCCCGCCATCATTTTCCGGGCAAAGAGTTACTGGCGGCGCTGGCCTCGCTGCCGCTGGTACTGCCGCCCACCGTGTTGGGTTACTATCTGCTGGTCATGCTGGGCAACCAGAGTCCGCTGGGGCAGTGGTTCAACCAGGCCGGTATCCCGCTGGTTTTTACCTGGCGCGGTGCGGCCGTAGCGGCCAGCGTGGCCGCTTTTCCTTTGCTGCTCCAAACCGCTCGGGCCGGTTTTGAGAGTGTTGATCCCCGCCTGGAAGGCGTCGCCCGCACCCTGGGCCGTTCTAACTTTTACATCTTCTGGCGCGTCACTTTGCCGCTGGCCATGCCCGCCATTCTGGCCGGCATGGCCTTAACCTTTGCCCGCGCCCTGGGCGACTTTGGGGCCACCCTGATGGTGGCCGGGAACATCCCTCAGCGCACCCAAACCATGTCCATTTACATTTACGACCTGGTGCAGGCCAATAAAATGGGCCAGGCTAACTCGATGGTGCTGCTGATGACGGTAGTGGCCGTGACGATGCTGGTTGTAGCCCGCCGCCTGTCACAACGGGCGTTGAGGTAAGGCAGCTATGCTGGATATTCGGCTGCGCAAACGTCTGGAAAATTTCACCCTGGAACTCGAATTGGCCGCATCGCCGGGCATCACCGCCCTATTCGGCCATTCTGGGGCAGGCAAAAGTATGACTCTGGCCTGTGTGGCCGGACTGACCCGGCCCGACGGTGGCCGGATTACCCTCAACGGCAGCGTCCTTTTTGACTCGGAACAAAGTATCAACCTACCCCCGCAGCGCCGCGCTGTGGGCTATGTGATGCAGGATTACCTGCTTTTTCCCCATCTCAGCGTTGCTCAGAATATTGCCTTTGGTCTGACCGGCCTCTCCCGCCCGGAGAAGGCCAGGGTTGTTGAAGAGGCCCTGCAACGAGTGGGGCTGGCCGGCTTTGAGCAGCGGCGGCCCCATGAATTGAGCGGCGGCCAGCAGCAGCGAGTGGCTCTGGCCCGCGCCCTGGTCACCCAGCCCCGGGTATTGCTGCTGGACGAGCCGTTTTCGGCCCTGGATGGCCCCACCCGCGCCCTCCTGCGTCGAGACCTGCTGCGGCTGCGGGCCGACCTGGGCATCCCGGCCCTGTTTGTGACCCACGACCTGGCCGAAGCCTACCTGCTGGCCGACCGGATTGCCGTCATCGAGGCCGGCCGGCTGCTGCAACTTGGCCCGCCGGAAGCCGTCGTTTACCGCCCCGCCAGCCGATCCGTGGCCGAACTGACCGGCGGCGGGAATTTTTTTAGCGGTCAGGTTATCGCCCAAAATTCAACCGAGACGATGATTCAGGTCGGGCCGGTGCGGCTGACAACTCCCCCCACACCCGTTGAGCCGGGCAGCCAGGTCGAACTGTCTATTCGAGCCGAACGGATTATGCTGATTCGCAAAGACGCGCCGGTGGGTCTCCGCGAAAATCAGGTGGAAGGTTGCATCATCAACGAACTGACGGACGGCTTTAATCACACCCTTTTTTTTCGGCTGGACGAGGGGCAGCGCCTCCGGCAGGGTGGTTACGACCTGGAGATTATGCTGCCTACCTATGTTTACGAGCGGCTGGGCGTGGCCCATGACAAGCGCTGGTCGGCCACCATCAAGCGAGAAGCCATTCATATCTTTCAAGGGGGTGATATTCATCATGGAACATTCTGAAACCGCCGCTCACAACCGAATGCGGCTGTCCTTTTTGTATGCCGTGCCCATTGGCCTGCTGGGCGGCCTGATTGGTCTGGGTGGGGCCGAGTTCCGGCTGCCGGTGCTGGCCGGTCCTTTGCGTTATTCAGCCCGCCAGGCCGTCCCTCTCAACCTGGCTGTCAGCCTGGTGACGCTGGCGGCAGCCCTGGTCATCCGTGGCCGTACCCTCTCCTTTGATCCCCTTTCACCTTTTTGGCCGGCGATTTTGGCCCTCATCGCCGGGGCGGTGGTAGCCGCCTTTTTTGGCACGGCCTTGGTGGGCCGTTTTTCAGATAAATTGCTAGAGCAGATCATCCTGGTCCTGTTGGTTGCTATCGGAACCGCCCTTATCATCGAGGGGTTTTTGCCCCAAGAGACGTCGGGGTTTCTCCCTGCCAGTCTGCCGTGGCGAATTGGGGCAGGTATTTTCTTCGGGTTAGCCATTGGCCTGGTCAGCAGTTTGTTAGGAGTAGCGGGGGGCGAACTTATCATTCCCACGCTCGTTTTTGCCTTTGGCGCAGACATCAAAACGGCGGGCACGGCCAGCCTGTTGATCAGCCTGCCGACGGTGCTGGTCGGCGTCATTCGCTACGCCCGCCAGGGAGCTTTTGCCGAGCGGCGAACGCTTTCTGAAACGGTTGCGCCGATGGGCCTGGGATCGGTCATTGGGGCGGTGGCCGGAGGACTGCTGGTTGGCCTCATCCCGGCCGGGCTGCTTAAAGTTGGCCTCGGCGTGATTCTGAATATCTCCGCTTTTCGCATCTTTTATAAAACGAGGTAAGCATGGGATGCCGGGTTCTGGTGCGGGGCAGCGGTGATATTGGCTCGGCGGTGGCGCATGTCCTTTTCCGGGCCGGTTACGCTGCTGCCATCCACGACATCCCTCAATCCACAGCCACTCGGCGTAAAATGGCCTTTGCGTTTTTTCTCAATTGCCCCTCGAAATCAAATCATCCGCAATTTTGGCCGATGACAGCACCCCCGGCAAGCCCGCCCCCGGATGGGTACCGGCCCCGACAAAGTACAAATTGTCGAACTCTTCGGAGCGGTTGTGAGGCCGGAACCAGGCCGATTGGGTTAAAATTGGCTCGACGGAGAAGGCTGAGCCGAGATAGCTGTTGAGCGTGTTTTGAAAGTGCAGCGGGTCAATAAAATGTTCGGCAATGATATTGGCCTGCAAATCGGGCAGGTAGTTGTCCTCCAAAAACTGCATAATCCGGTCGCGGTAGGGTTTGGCCGCCTGGGTCCAGTCAATGCCGGAACCCAGATGCGGCACCGGCGAGAGGACATAAAAGCTCTCGCAGCCCGGTGGGGCCAGCGATGGGTCGGTCAGGGTGGGCATGTGCAGGTAGAGCGAGAAATCATCGCTCAATTGTTTTTTGGTAAAGATGTCGGTCAGCAGCCCCTTATATCGCTCCCCCAAAATAATGTTATGATGGGCCAGTTTGGTATCCGTATAGCGCCGCTTGGCGCCAAAGTAAATCACAAACAGCGACATGCTGTAACGCATCTTTTCGATTTTGCGGTTGGTGTATTTGCGCCGGTATTGGGCCGGGATGAGGTTGCGGTAAGTAAAGGCCACATCGGCGTTAGAGATGACCACATCGGCCCGGTGGATTGCCCCATCGGCCAGGCGAACGCCGGTAACGCGGCGGCCCTCCACCAAAATCTCCGCTACCTCGGTGTTGACGCAAATCTGCCCCCCTAACTCTTCAAACAGCCGGCCCAACCCCTGCACCATGGCCCCGGTGCCGCCCATAGCATAATGAACGCCCCATTCTCGTTCCAGGTAATGGATAAGGGCGTAAATGGAGGTTGTCTCAAAGGGATTGCCGCCCACCAGCAGCGGATGGAAGGAGAAACAGCGGCGCAGAAAATCATCCTGCACAAATTGGGAGACGTAACTGTAAACACTTTTGTGCGATTGCAGCTTGATTAAATCGGGCACGATGCGCAGCATGTCCACCAAGTTGAGAAAGGGCTTGTCGGCCAGCTCGACAAAGCCCTTCTCAAAAATAGCTTTGGTGGATTGGATAAATTTTAAGTAGCCGGCCTTGTCGGTGGGACTCCACTGCGCGATTTGGCTTAATGTAAAGTCAGCATTATCATTGTAATCAAAGCAGCGCCCTTCGTGGTTAAAAATACGGTAGAAAGGGTGGCATGGCACTAATTCAAAATAATCTTCCCGACGTTTGCCGGCGGCTTTGAAAATGTCGTCGAGCATAAAGGGTGCGGTGACAATGGTCGGCCCGCCATCGAACTTGAAGCCGTTGATTTCGTAAACGTAGGCCCGTCCACCCAGTTTGTCTCGCTTCTCAAAAATCTGCACTTCGTGACCTTTGGCCGCCAGACGAACCGCTGCGCCCAGTCCTCCAAAGCCACTGCCAATAACGATAATTTTTTTACGCATGGTTTTACTCCAGACAAAATGATAATTTCGTCAAATATTTGAATAGGTTTTGTCTATATTTTGTAAATATAATAGGGGGAAAATAGTGATTTGTCAAAATTTGACCTGTATTTGACGAATATAGGATTGCCGGTAAAACTCAGTTCATGGACAAGTTGCGCATTGAAACGAGTCGAAGACCTTTGCAAATTCAAACCCTGGGCGGCTTTCGTGTCTGGCGGGATGGTTTTGAAATTGAGCCGGCGGCCTGGGGCCGGGAAAAAGCCTTCCATTTGTTTCAATTTTTTGTCACGGTGCGGCGTTTCCCCTCGCCTTTGCACAAAGAACAGATTATTGACCGGCTGTGGCCTGAACTTAGCCTGGAGGAGGGTGATCGAGATTTTAAGGTGGCCCTCAATGCCATCTACAAAGTGCTGGAACCGGAACGAAAGCCGCGGGCGGAGTCCCGTTTTATCCAGCGCCAGGAATTGATTTACAGCCTTAATTTGGATCAAATTGGGGTTGATGCCGATGCTTTTGAAGCATTGGTGGCTCAGGGCAACCAGGTTCTGCTTGAGCGTCCGGCGGCGGCTATTGAGCATTATCGGCAGGCATTGGCCTTGTACAAAGGGGATTATTTACCGGAACGGCGTTATGAGGATTGGACCAGCGCCGAACGGGAGCGCCTGCAACTGCTGGCCCTGGGAACAATGACCACGCTGGCCGGCCTGTTGGTAGCGCAAAACCCTCTCGAAAGTATTCGTTTAACCCAGCACGTCCTCACCGTTGACCCGGTTTGGGAGGCCGCCTACCGGGTGCAAATGCAGGCTTATCTGATTCAGGGTAACCGCCCCCTGGCCTTGCGCACATATCAAAAATGTGTCGAAATGCTCCAAAGCGAGCTGGGCGTTGACCCCCTTCCCGAAACCCAACAACTTTATCAACAACTAGCAGGGTAGCAAGTAGCAAAGTAGTAATCTGCTACATGCTACCCTGCTACCTTGATCGTTGAGAAAGAACTTTTCTATATCTTCTTGTAACTCAACTGTAACTCCCCTTTGTTAAGATACAATTGTTACTGAAAAGGTTTTAGCCATGATAAAAACTCAAAATAATATTGCCTCGTTTGTGCTGCGTTTTACACAAGAGTTATGGCGTGACGCCCAGGGTGAACCTCATGTCCAATGGCGGGGTCATATTCGCCACGTCCAGGGTGATGAAGAGGACCGCTTCACCGATTTTGCGGAGGCAGTGGCGTTTATTCAACGCTATTTAACTCAACTGACGTTAGAGGCTTTAACAGGAGGTCAGCCTGTGAATCAAGAAAAGGTGCTCCAGGAAAGCTTTAAGGTATGGGAGCAGTTTGCTGCCAGCTATACCGATATGATGTTTGAGACCATGCAGCAGACGGTTAAACAATCCGAAGCCTTTCGGGAGCAGTTTGATCAGGCCGCTGAACGCGCCTTGAAAGCCTGGCAGTTATCCCCCCAACCGCAGTATGGCCAGCTTGTGGAGGCCATTAATTTGCTTCAAGCCCAGGTTCAAACCCTAACCAGCAAAGTTGAAGACCTGGAAAAGAGTTTACAGGCCAAAACCGATCAGAAGTAACCCGTGTTTTCCGGCCAAAAATTTATTTGATTACAGGAGAAAAATCATGACAGCTAAAAAAGAAGCTTTACCCAATCTCGCCGATCTGGCCACCAAAATGACCGAAGAGAGCAAGGTTGTCGTAGACTCTGTCGCCGCTCTGGCCGATTCTGCTGCTGAAGAGGCCAAAAGCTTGTTTGAGACCAATCAAGAATTCGTCAAGAAAAGTTTTGACATGTGGCAGGAGTATACTCAGACTTACGCCGATGTTGTCCTGCAAGCCACCGAGCAGTCCTTCAAACAATCCCTGGCCTTCCGCGAGAACATGGACAAGATTGTGACGGACAGCTTCAAAAAAGCGCAGGCGTTGAGCCAGGAAGAGCGCCAGTTTGGGGTTGAAATGGCTGAACTGTTCAAAACCCAGGCTCAAGCTGCTTCCGAATACGCAGTCAACATGTTTACTACCACCTCCAAAGTGATGACAACCACCGCTCTCTTTTCGGATTGGGCCGCCGAGCGGATGGCTAAAATGTTTACAACCATCTCCACTAATTAATTGATTTGAAGCCGGAGGGGAAGAGGCTTTCTTCTCCTCCCCTTCATTTAATTCCCAAACAGGAGTTGAGTATGCGCCTTAAAGACAAGGTAGCCATAATAACTGGGGCTGGGCGGGGTATTGGTCGCGCCACAGCCCTGCGTTTTGCCGAGGAGGGCGCTCGCGTTGTTGTCGCCGATGTTGACCTGGATGAGGCTCAGAGTGTGGCCGATGAGATCGCCGCCAAAGATGGTAGGGCTGTGGCGGTTAAGGTGAATGTGACCGACCGGGCCTCGATCAACGCCATGGTGCAAACCGTGCTGGATCACTTCGGGGGCCGCATTGATGTGCTGATTAATAATGCCGGCACTATTCGTGATTCCCAATTGGTTAAGATGACAGAGGAAAATTTCGACCTGGTTATTAATATCAATTTGAAAGGCGTTTTTAATTGCACCCAGGCCGTTGTACCCACCATGATCGCCCAGGGCAGCGGGGTTATTCTCAGTACCTCATCGCTGGTGGCCCCGTATGGCAATTACGGCCAAACCAATTATGTAGCCAGCAAAGCGGGCGTGGTGGGCATGACCAAAGTTTGGGCGCGTGAATTGGGCCGCAAAGGTATTCGGGTTAATGCGGTTGCGCCCGGTTTTATTGAAACACGCTTAACGGCGGGCATCCCTGAAAAAGTGGTCGAAAAATTGGTGGAACGTATCTCGTTGGGGCATTTCGGCCAGCCGGTAGATATTGCCAATGCTTTTGTGTGGCTGGCTTCGGATGAGGCCAGGTATGTCTCAGGACACGTCTTGGCCGTTGACGGTGGAGCCACCCTTTAGAGCCGATTTAACCGCAATCGGCTCTGTAATTTTACTTCAGGAGGTACAGTGTGTTAAAAGCAAAAGACATCATGACCAGCGATGTTGTCACCATTCAGCCTTCTGCTTTGGTGTCTGAGGCTATTGGCTTGATGCGGCAGAAAAAAATCCACGCCATCGTGGTAAAATCTCGCCCCCCGGAGAAGGCTTATGGGATTGTGACCGAGGCCGACATTGCCTATAAAGTTGTCGCTCGTGACAGCGACCCTAAAGCCCTGACGGTTGGGGATATAATGACCAAACCCTGCATTACCGTTAACCCTGAGATGACCGTGGAAAATGTGGCCCGTCTGTTTGCCAATAATCATATCCACCGCGCTCCGGTAGTTAAGGATGAACTGCTGGGTATTATCTCGATATCAGACATCTTACAGAAGGGGAAGTGGTGGCAGGATTAAAACAACCCCTTTGGCAAAGGAGCTAATTTATGCAAACTGCAAAGGAAATTATGACCAAAGACGTGGTCACTATTCAAGCTTCAGCTTCGGCGGCCGAAGCCATAGCGCTGATGCGAGAGAAACATATCCGTGATCTGGTGGTGGAGCCGGCTTATAGTGAGGATGCCTATGGTATTGTCACCGAGACAGATATTGCCTATAAGGTAGCCGCCTACGGCAAAAATCCCCAAACTGTTTCTGTCGGCGAAATTATGACCAAGCCCTGCATCGAGGTTGACCCCGATCTGACCGTCGAAGAAGTGGCTCAATTGTTTGCGCTGAACCACATTCACCGGGCGCCGGTGATCAAAGAAAAATTGTTTGGTATTATCTCCGTCACCGATATTCTGCGAGAAACGATGTGGTGGCGGGATTAAAATATTCCCCAATCTCGTTCCCACGCTTCGCGTCAGTTTGGGAACGAGGTGGGGGAAACTTTAAATCAACTTTAGTTCAATAGAAGGAGATATTCAATGGACTGGTCAAAACAAACTCAAGATATGTTCAAAACCTGGACGGATGCCCAAACCAAAACGTGGAATACCTGGCTCGATACCGTCAAAACCTTTGACGTGTCTCAGCCAGGGCAGGCCTGGGAAAAGGCTGTAGACGCCTGGCAGCAGTCGGTCAAAAATACCCTGGCCGCGCAAGTGGAAGGTAGCCGCATCTGGGCCGAAAGCATTGCTTCCATTCAGGGCGCGCCCAAAGAAACGGCCAACTGGGCCCACCAAGTTCAGGATATGACCCAACGCTGGACCGACCTGCAACAGCAAATGTGGGACAACTGGTTCGACGTGATGAAGAAAGCCGAGTTGGGCAAGTTCCCAGCCCTGGATAAAAACGGATCGAGCCTGCTGGGGCCGTGGCAGGAAATGAGCAAGAAGATGATGGATGCTCAAATGGAGTGGATCCGCAGCTTTACCGCCCCATCTAAAGAAAGTTAATGCCTACCCCTTCCCCTGACCCCTCCCCCGATTCGGGGGAGGGGTTGGGGTGGGGGTATTTTCCAAAGGAGAAACCAAATATGGATTGGCAAAAACAGGCCGAAACCATGATGAGTACATGGGCTGAGGCGCAAAAGAAGATGTGGGAAAGTTGGACTGAGTTGGCGCAGCCAAACGGCGCTCCCAACCAATTTTATCCCAACATGATGGAGCAGTGGCGCTGGTTGGCCGAACAGAGCATGCAGGCCTGGGCTGCTAACTCCGGGCCGACCATCAAGGGGGTGGCCGAACAAATGGCGGCCAGCCAGGCTTCGATGATGCGCTTTCTTGAGCTGTCCAGCAAAGCATGGCAGGTGATGGCTCCTAAAGTGGAAGCCGGGGAGGATTGGCAATCGGTGCTACGTGAGTACAGCGAGCAGTGGTTCCAACAACTGGTCGGTGGCCCAACCGGATTTATAAGCGCCAGCAAAGACATCAACCAGTTGTGGCGTTTCTATATTGAAGAATGGCAAAAGCTCAGCCAGCCCTGGTTTCAATCCTGGGGACAAACGCCCTGGCAGTACGCCCAGAGCCTCACCGGGGCCGGTTCCGAACTGGCCGAGTTGAGCCGGCTGCACTGGGATGCTTACGAGCGCTCCTTTGGCCGCATGACCGAAACCCCGCGCCTGGGCTTTAACCGCGAACTGATGGACAAATTAATCAACAGTTTTGATACCTGGGTGCAGTTTCGTAAGGCCAGCGCCGACTACCACGTTTTGTTAGCCCGAACCTCGGCGCAAGCGTTTGAGCGGGTGATGCAAGAACTGGTGGCGCTGAGCGAAAAGGGCGAAAAGATTGACAGCATCCGCCAGTTGATGAATCTGTGGATGGACACTATTGACCAGACCTTCTCCAAGCTGTACAAAACCGAAGAGTATCTGAATGTGCAGCGTGAGCTGTCGGCAGCCGTGATGACCTACCGCATCAAAGAGCAAGAGATTGTTGAAGTCATGCTAAAAATGCTCAATCTGCCCACCCGCAGCGAGTTGGATGATGCCTATCGCAGCCTATATGAGCTTCGCAAAGAAGTCAAGCAGTTAAAAAAGGCATTGAAGGAGCGGAACGACGCCACTCCCACTGAGGTTAAAGCGGAAGCCAAAAAGCCCAAAGCGCCAGCCAGGCAAAAACCAGCTCTCGCAGCGGACGAACCCGCGCTCGAAGCTGTCGGGAATGAGGGGTAAGGAGGCCAATTATGTCATTTCCTATCCAAATAACGCCAGACAAAGCTATCCATGAGCTGACCGAAATCAACCAAAAGCTGGTCAAAGGCATTGAGTTGTTGAGCGAACTCAAAGAGGATGATATTCAGGTCGGCACAGCCCCCAAAGAACTGGTTTATCGCGAGGACAAGTTAAGACTTTACCGCTTTATCCCGCAGGTCAAGCAGCCGTTTCGGATTCCGCTGCTGTTTTCCTACGCCCTGGTCAACCGCTGGATGGTAGCCGATTTACAGGAAGACCGCTCGCTGATCCGCAACCTGCTCAAAGAAGGGATGGATATTTACCTGATTGACTGGGGCGACCCGACCCGCATGGATCGCTGGCTGACCCTGGATGATTATGTTAATACCTACCTGGATAACTGCGTAGATTTCATCCGCGAGCAGCACGGTCTGGACAAAATCAACTTGCTGGGGATTTGCCAGGGGGGCTCTATGGCTGCCTGCTACACCGCCCTGCACCCCGAAAAGATCAAAAACCTGGTGCTAACGGTCACGCCGATTGATTTCCACGCCGACAAAGAAGAGGAAAACGAAGATTGGGGTTTGTTAAATGTGTGGGCGCGTCACCTGGATATTGACCCGATGGTTGATGCCCTGGGCGTTGTTCCCGCCGAGTTGTTGAACTTCTCCTTCATGCTGGTCCGGCCCATGTCACTGAATGTCAAAAAATATACTGATATGATTGACATTATGGATGACAAGAACAAGATGATGAACTTCCTGAGGATGGAAAAGTGGCTTAACGAAGGCCCTGACAGCGCCGGGGAAGCTTACCGCCAATTTGTCAAGGACTTTTTCCAAAAGAACCTGCTAATCAAAGGCGAAGTTATGCTGGGCGACCAAAAGGTAGACCTGGCTAATATCACCGTGCCGGTGTTGAACTGTTTTGCTAACCAGGACCATCTGGTGCCGCCCAAATCCACGCGGGCGCTGGCAAAATATGTCGGAACAAAGGATTATACGGAATTGGAAGTTCCGGCCGGGCACATTGGTTTTTACGTCAGCGGTAAATCTCAAAAGATGTTGGCTCCAGGGATTGCCAAATGGCTCAAAGAGCGGGATTAGCTTTAGGAGTAAGGTGAATTACCCGACCAAATTGCTTTAATAATAGACCTCTGGTACCGCGGCCAGAGGTCTATTATTCTCAAAAAATGTGATAGCAAAGAAGATATCGAACCAGACAGATTATAAAATCTCACGCAAAGCCGCCAAGAAAACAAAAGTGCGTTCAAAAATTCACAGAATGACAAATGTCACTGCGAAATGCCGCCTCTTGACACTTTTTTTTGCCTGTAAGATAGATTAAACTCCTTCATGTCATTGTTCTTTGGGGCTAATTTAGTGTATTATATCCCAAACACCTCCGGCATGTAGTTTTACTCAACCTAAAACGAAGCCATCCTCACCCTGAATCACCCACACCATAGCTTTAGCCAGACAATAAAATATTTCCTAAAATTATTTAACCAAGGGAGGCAAAAAATGTTAGGACTTGAAGACAAAGTTGTTTTAGTAACAGGCGGCAACCATGGCATTGGGGCTGCCATTGTGGAAGTTCTGGAAGATTTTGGGGCAAAAGTGGCTTATAACTACCGCAGCGAACCTGGCCCACGCGGTTCACTGGCCGTCAAAGTTGACGTAACTGACGAGGCCGGCATGGCCGAGTTTGCCGAGCGGACAGAGCGAGAATTGGGACCAATCTACGGGGTGGTGCCTAACGCCGGCATTATCAAGGACAACCTGATTATAAAAATGCCTGCGGAGGATTGGCATGCTGTGCTGGAAGTTAATCTGACCGGCGCTTACTACACCATTAAACCGGTTCTCCCCAAAATGTACGAGCGGCAGGAAGGTTCGATAGTTTTTATCAGCTCGTTGGGCGGGCAGCGGGGCAATATCGGCCAGGCCAATTACTCCGCCGCTAAAGCCGGTATGATTGCCCTGGCTCAAACGCTGGCTCTTGAGGGGGCTCGTTATGGCGTGCGGGCTAATGTGGTTGCTCCAGGCTACACGGAGAGTGATATGATTAAAGGTATTCCCGAAAAGGTGCAGGAAGTGCTGATTAAGCAGATTCCCATGCGCCGCTTTGCCCAACCCAAAGAGATGGCCTGGGCTGTAGCTTTCTTGTTGTCGCCTATTGCTTCAAGTTACATCACCGGGCAGGTTCTGCCGGTTAATGGCGGGCACTATTTCTAATGAGGGTATAATGTCAACAACTCAAAACCCGATGGAGCTGTGGCTTCGCCTCATGAGCGATGCGATGCGGGGTACGGCTGATGCCCAGGAGGCGATTCGCGCCCTGGGTGAAATACCGACCACCCCCGACCAATTAACCCGCTGGATGTCCCGCTTTATGCCCTTGATGGCCGGTCAAACCCCTAGACCTGAAATGATGGGCGATTGGCTTGAGGATGCCTGGAAAATGATGGGGGTGGTGCCGCGCTATCGTTATCTTGAGTTGTTGGAACGTCACGAACTCCTGCGCCAGCGGCTGGAAGAAGCCGAAAAGACCATTCAAAAACTGCGCAAAGCCTCTTCCGGCAGCAAAGTGCCGGAACAGGAAGTCCAGCAGATTTTAAACCTCTGGGAAGGCATGCTGCAAGAGACCTTAAGCATGCAGGCCGATTGGATGCGAAGCTGGACCAAAACAGAGGCTGCCGAAGCGAAAGGGGAACCAAAAAAATCAACCTCTGCGGATGCAGGGGTAAGCAGCAATGAAGAGAACGAGGAATAACATTACTAAATCAATAGTATCTTACGAGTCAGATTCTTGTACAATCAGCAAGAAGTTGTTACACAGAGAGGCACGGAGAAGTCACAGAGTTTCTCAGAGGAATTTTTAGAACTCTCTGTGTGCCTCTGTGGAGTCTCTGTGTAGCTCTGT
>Ga0073934_10001132_pt1 | contig 67358 bp, 53 predicted proteins | sample LarsenN4metaG_FD_76834 | JGI IMG/M metagenome (GOLD analysis project Ga0073934, IMG submission 76834) | Hot spring sediment bacterial and archeal communities from British Columbia, Canada, to study Microbial Dark Matter (Phase II) - Larsen... ... | reverse complement strand
GGTAGAACATCCGGCAAATGAATTCAAAAGACAGCAATTGCCGCCGACGCTTATAATTTCGAAGAATGCCATCGGCATAGGGCGTCGCCGTCCGATAACACATAAATACCGGCGAACATTGCCATAGCAGGTTTTTAAATTGCAAAGGCCGGTCAGTTTTGGACGTAATAGCCGTTACGTGATCTTATCCGGTAACTGCCGGGATTGCGTAACCTGACTTCCGTTCGGACAAAGCGGCCATCCGGAAATTCGGCGTCCGTATAATATTGGATAAGGTATTGCGCTCTTAATTCGCTTTCCAGACGGCGAAAAATTGCAGCCAGCGATTCGGTATTTTTCCTCGTATTCTCTATATTCTGCAGGTCGTCTTTTGTATCCACAGGCAAAAATTTAGGAAGAAATGCGGATCCGCCCGTTTCAGCAGCGAATTTTTCCATATTTTCCTGTCCAAAAACGCTGATGCTGTTAAATTGATAGGAACTTCCGGCCGGATTTATCGAGTAAAATACGGTATCTGCATCCTGAATCAATTTCAATACACGCTGGCGCTCTGCCTTGCTGGCTTCGTCGCGGTTGCGTACCGTCAGCGCATATAGATCTTTTGGACTTATGGTATTGATTGCCGAGCCAACCTTCCGATAGCCATCCTGGATTGCACGTGCAATACGGGTGCTGTTGGTATCTTCGCCATCCGATATGACAAGCAGTACACGACGTGTGCCCTGCGGCGCATTTTTACGGAGATAGTCGGCAGCGGCGGCAACGCTGTCGTAAAAAGCGGTGAATTCCTTTGTTGGTTTAATGCCTAAAACCGCTTCTGCAGCTTTTTCAGCGGTTGCGCGGGCTGTTACAAGCACGGGACTGGCGCCGATCGTAAAAACCGTAGCACGGTCTGAAGTTTTCATTACGGATTTCAGGAAACTGGCTGCAGTTTGCTTTTGAAATTCGAACATGGAACCGGTACTTGCCGAAATGTCGATCAAAAGTGCTATTTCCAATGGAACGGCTTCTGCCGAGCCGACAGTTTCGATTTTTTGCTCACGGCCCTCTTCAATAACAATGAAATCCTCTTTTTTTAGGCCCTGGACGGGATTTCCGGACGAATCTACAACAGCGGCCGGGATAACAATCAGCTTGGAATCAATCCTTATCTCTTCATCCTCACGTGAAACAGGAGGCGTCGGAACAGGCTTCTGGCCAAAAACGCCGGAAACAAGTGCTGCAGTTAAAAAAAGAATTGAGAATATTTGAAATTTGATTTTAAGCATTCCGTGGTAATTCCAATGCAGCGATGGACCAAAAAGCAGGGAAAATAGGAAGCGATCAGGCAAGAGCGAATCGGGAGGCCCAACCCGCTCTTACCTAAACAATTGATAAGCAATTAGTTGCCGTTGTCAGTAACCGGTCGGACTTCTACGTTTTGATTGAGTCCGCGGCTGACCAGCACCTTGATTTCAACACGGCGATTTTGTTCGCGGCCTTCACGCGTGTTGTTGTCAGCAATTGCCTGCAATTCACCGAATCCATATGATTGTCCGATACGTCGAAGCGGGATATTGTGAGTTTCAACGAGATAGTCAATCACGGCCTGTGCCCTGCGTCGGCTTAGTTCCTTATTTTTAGCCGAGCTGCCGTCAGCAGAGGCAAATCCCGTTACTTCTATTACATAACCCTTCAAAGACATAGCGGCTGCGGCAATCTGGTCAAGCTTTGCCTTGGCTTCAGGAGAGAGTACGGCACTATTGACCTTGAAATTGACTGTTTCCGTTGTCTGCACGACGTAGTCATCAAGAGCCGTAATCCTCTGGTTTGTTGCATTTACACCAGCCACGGCGGCATCGGCGGTTTCCTGAGCCGCTTTTGCCCCGCCGCGTGCGGCGTTTGATATCGCCATAAGTTCATCTATTTGGCCTGCAATACGTTGAGCGTTCTGCTCCTGTGCGGTAAGGCGTTGTTCGGCGGGTGTAACGCGGCTGTCAATGGATTGGGCAACACGGAAATCATCTTTGTCAAAGCGGATTTTCGTTGCGGCCAGACTTCCTGCCGTGTCGCCGCGGCCTTCTACTTCCATATAAAGTCCACGGACAATCTGACTGCTTGCAACTTTATCGCCGCCGCCAAAAAGACCACCTTTGGTTTTGATACTGCTTTCCGGCGCGATAACGACTTTTGTATCTACGCCCGTTGAATCACGAACAATGAAGGTGTTTTCATCGTCTTTGGAGACGACCACACCTTTGATTTTATACTTTTGACCTGCGGTCAGGGTGCGAACCTGTGCATCCTGTGCAAATGTAAATCCAACGCTGAAAGCAATGGTTAAAAGCACTATGGAAATTCGTTTGAACATAATAATTTTGACTCCTCGAATTAATGGCTCCTGCTGCCTGAAATGCGGCTCCTTAACCGACCAATAGACGCCCAAAAAACGAAATTCGTTGCCGCTTGGCGCATAGCCGGCCGCGGGAGACCCGGATGGAATAATAGTAATCAATTCCCGTGCCACAAAAGAAATAAATTGACAAATAACCGTAACCGTCTTAATGACAACAATTAATGATCAATGAGCGGCAAAGGCCATTTTTTCTGATGTATCGATTCGATACACTGCAAATGTAAATTACTCAGGCGTTTGAGATGGCTATAAGCTCATTGGTCCGGTTGGAGACGCATTCCTTCGAAACGATCGGGCTTCTGATGTCATATCATAACGTCTCTTATCATCAATCAAGATTATTTTCCGACGATAAGTTACCCGAAATAGACGCCAGGCTAAACCGTTTGTGTGCAATACTTCCGGTGCCGCGATCAAATTTCCCTTGATGTCAAAAACAGCACATCGAGCCTGTCTGTCCGGGTTCCTAGAGAAATTGAGTGTCAAGCAATGAAAACCCAGGAGATCGAAGCGGGATGCGGCAAAGCACGTGAAATAAAAACTTTTGCCGTGTTTCTAAAGAGTACACATTCGAGCGCCGTAAACGGGCAGTTCGAAGCAATTACCAAAGTGTATGAAAACAATACGAAAATGTCGAGAGATTTTTTCGCCTGCTTGTTTGAATTTCGTGCAGAAAACTATTAGAGGAAGTCTTGCCCCCGATCGCCTGCGGCGATCAAGGCGAGGCGATCAGGAGCCAATCTGAACCGATGTCGATCTATTGTACGAATGAGCCGGAGTATTCGCCGGCCGGAAGCCGATGAAGCCAACCTATTTGAGAACTCCATTTGTGTCAAGAACTCTTTTCGAATAAAAAGCCGGGCGGGGAAAGCGTCCCACGGCCGGCTTTTTGTGATTGTATGAAAGCTCTAAATGCTGAAATCGGTGGTTTTTGTTTATTGATTGAGAGCAGCGACATTATAAGGATGGGCTATCATGCGAAATCTAAACGAGCACAGACGGAATTTCCGGAATTCAGATTCTTCACTATGCAATTATCTTTCCAAATTAGGCTGAGCAAACCCTCTCTTTAGGGCGTGTTTCTGCCTTGATAAAACAAGCAGCCCGCGAAGGCTGCATTTTTGATATCTGAGCAAGCGGCTCTTGCTGCGGACCGTTCAAACTTCCCGGATTTAATTATCATTGCCGACCGGTATCGTACATTTCGTATTTGTACACTGAGATCCGCATGTGATTGTGCAGTTTGTACCGTCCAGAACATTTCCGACATAGCTCCCGCAGTACTTGCTGATCGTTCCGCAGCGTGAATTTGTCAATTCTACATACGGACAATCACAACCATCCGTGAGGGACGAACCGTCTCCGTTTGGCATGAAGATCCGCAGACCAAGGATCTCCGGTTCATCGGTTAAAGGTATTATTAATTGCCGATCGCTTTGCTCCCCGTCCAGAATACCGATCATTATTCTTAGTGCGTTGGCATTCATATCGACCGGCAGACTAACTTCCGGATTTGCGATTGTTTCTCTGGCAGGTTGCGATTTCGATAACCCGACTCTTATGGTGATCGCGTCGCCCGCATTAGTAATTTGTGAAACCTCCCCATCTGTGTTACTTGCGATTAAAAGAGGCTGGATATGAATATCTTGCCGGGATAATTTACCGTCAATAACGAATCGGACCTTAGCAACCCCAGCTTCGAGCCTCTGCGATTCTGTTAGCAGGATTAGAGCTGGTTTCACGCCTTCCCGTCCTTTAAGACCGGACGGCTTGTTCTTGAGCTTGAGATATTCGTCTGTCAACCTATCCCTGCTCTGAGCGGTCGCACTTGCGGAAAACGCAACCAGGAGGAGTGCAAAGCCCAAAACTGCAATTATGAACGAACTTTGACTTGAATAAAGAGTCTTTACATTTGAAAACATATTTCTTTCTTACTCCTTGATATTTGAGCACTTTAGTACAACATCAATCCAATTGAAAGGGCTTAATTGTTACAAACCAAGACCTTTTTGAGGTCTCTATGCAAAAATACACGCCTCCGGAGCTGAATAGTTCCAGACCGCACGAGGGAGAAATGGGATGGAACCTGCACGCCCTGAGGGTTATTGCCGTAACCTTCAGGGCGTTGTTTGTTTTGCGAGTATGTTTGAAAGGCTTTCCGGGCAGACCCCGGGCGGGAACGCCTTGGGAGAAACCGATTGTAAAAAACGAACTGGGAGAACGGGAAAAGCATCAAAAAACTGCCTAAATAACTTTTGCCGGTAATCATACGACCCTTCGGCATTTGTGTCAAGAACTCTTTTCGAATAAAAAGCCGGGCGGGGAAAGCGTCCACCGGCCGGCTTTTTGTGATTCTATGAAAGCTCTAAATGCTGAAATCGGTGGTTTCGAGGTATTGTTTTAGTGCGGCCAGGAAGCGTTCGCCGTCGGCGCCGTCGATGATTCGATGGTCGTAGGTCAATGCGAAATATGCCATGCTCCGAATCGCAATGTAGTCATCTCCCTCGGGTGAGGTAAACACTTTTGGCCGTTTTTCTATTGCACCGACACAGAGAATCGCAACCTGTGGCTGGTTGATTATGGGTGTGCCAAATAAACCGCCGAAAACTCCGGGATTTGTTATGGTAAATGTACCGCCGGTTACTTCATCGGGCATAAGCTTTTTCTGTCTTGCACGATCTGCAAGATCATTTGCCGCCAGAGCCAGGCCGGAGAGCGAAAGCGTATCAGCCCGTTTGATGACCGGTACTATCAAGCCCCAATCAAGTGCGACCGCCATGCCTAGATTGATGTCGCCCTTGTAAATAATATTGTCACCGTCAACCTGTGCGTTGACTATTGGATATTTTCTCAGCGCTTTTGTTACTGCCTCGAAAATAAAAGGCATAAAGGTCAGCTTCGTACCGTAGCGGTTATAGAAATCGTCCTTATTACGTTCACGGAAGCGGACGACATTGGTCATGTCTATTTCATACACGCTCGTAACGTGTGCCGATGTGCGCTTGGAAAAGACCATATGCTCTGCAATCTTTTTCCGCATTACTGACATTTTTTCAACGCGGTCAGCAGCTGAAACAGTTGCCGCAGCGACAGCAGGTTTGTCTTCCCTAAGCATTGTATCGGCAGGACGAGTGACAGGCTGTGGCCTTACGAGCAGGTCTTCGGGCCTTAGCGCGGCGCCGGATTCCAGATATGACAGGATGTCCTTTTTTGTAACGCGGCCGCTGATACCGCTGCCGGGAATACGGGAAATATCTATGCCGTGCTCAGCGGCAATTTTTCTTACAAGAGGACTGCTTTTTTTCCGCCGGAGTGCGTCAATTGACTTTTGCCCGTTTTCGGATTTCGGCGTTGAAGGCCGCGCCGCAATCGGTTCCGTGCTTACAGGTGCCGCAGAAGCTGCGTTTGTATTTACCGGAGCCGGTTTGGTTTCCGGTTGTGACGGGCTTGTTTGCAATAAAGATTGGGAACCGACGAGTGCCAAAACCGAACCGACTTCAACGGTTTGACCTTCCGAAACTCTTATTTCCAGCAATTTACCCGCAGCCGGAGAAGGGACTTCTGCGTCAACCTTGTCAGTGGAAATTTCCAGTAGCGGCTCATCTTTTTCAATCGTATCGCCGACTTTTTTGAGCCATTTTGACACGGTACCTTCTGTAATGGATTCGCCCATTTGCGGCATTACTACTTCGACGGCGGCCATTTTAACATCGGCAGAAGGCTTTGTATCGGTCGGTTCCTGTTTGATTTCGGAAGCGGCCGGTTGTGATTGGCTGAGGATTGCCGGTGTTTCAGGTTCCGGCAATGGCGAAGTTTCAGCCGGAGGTGTTGCGGCAGCCTCATTTTCGGAACCTATTGTTGCAAGGACCGTACCAACCTCTACGGTTTCTCCTTCCTGATGGCGAATCTCCAGAAGAGTCCCTGCTGCAGGGGACGGAACCTCTGCATCTACCTTGTCGGTAGAGATTTCCAAAATCGGCTCGTCCTTTTCGATTTTATCGCCAACTTTTTTAAGCCATTTCGAAACGGTACCTTCTGTAATGGATTCGCCCATTTGGGGCATCACAACTTCTACGCTCATAAAATCTCCGGTTTTGTAATAAAAAGTTCAATAATGCTGCAAATTAACAGAATACTAGAAAATTCGGGTAAATAGAAACGCTTTTATTGACGGATTCTTGATTTAAGGTAACCTGCCAGCTCTTCACGCCGGTCAATAGATTCTGGAAGCAAAATCTTTTCGCCCGATCTCAATGCCAAAACCGGACTGCCGGGCTGCGAGAAGTCGATTTTTACAATGTCATGCCATTGAATGAACCGGCCTTTGAACTCAATTCCGCCCACAAAGATTTGAACTGCTTCTGAACGCCTGAGCCGGATTCCCGTCAGCGTGAATAAATTAATCACTAAAAATGCGGCTGCCAGTATGTGGTAGCCGAAATGCCCGCGAAACGAAAAGGCAGTTATCATCGCCAAAAGGAAGAAAAAAGAAAGCAAGGCAATGATTACGGCACGCTGAAGAAATACCGGAGAGACGATAAAACGGCCAAGGAATTTGCCGCGGGCTGCCTTTGCCGCTCCGGAAGATGCGGACATTGATTCAATGGATCGGGATTCGAACATTTGCCTTTGTTTCAAAAAAAGGGGCTGTAGAAGCAAAAAACCATCTCGCCGCGATTTACGTATTAGCCGCGTATGTTCGATAATAACGAAATTGCGTCTGTCGCAAAAGCCGGCGCAAAATCCCCGATTCCGATGGCCACGCTTACAGAAAAACCGATGAAAAAACAATTCTTGCCTTCTTTGACGTTTGTTTTGCTTATTTTTTCAGTTACTGTTTTTGGCCAACAGGCCGCACGGGTAACCGCAGCAGATTATGCCAGAGCAGAAAAAATGCTTTCATTCAATACGCTTCCGCTCGTGGACCGTGCCGGCGTTCGCCCGACGTTTTTACCGGATGGACGTTTCTGGTATTCGGTAAATACACCGGCGGGTCGCGAATTCGTTTTAATTGATCCGCGCGACGGTTCGCGAAAGTCTGCCGATGCACTGGCAAAACTTGGCATTGAATCACCAAATGATTCGGGCGGCGGTCGCTTTTCCGGCGGGCTTACGTCTGTCTCCCCGGATGGCAAACGCGAAGTTTTTATTCGGGATTGGAACTTATGGGTACGCGATCTTGCGACAAAAAAAGAAACGCAGTTAACGACCGACGGTGTCAAGGATTTCGGCTACGCTACTGACAATGCCGGTTGGAAACACAGCGATCGTCCGATCGTCCTCTGGTCGCCGGATTCTAAAAAAATCGCCACTTTTCAACAAGATCAACGTCACGTTAATGACATGTACCTTGTTACCACCAATGTCGGCGCCCCAAAACTCGAGGCCTGGAAATATCCGCTCCCGCAGGATCCGGAAATAATCAAAATTTATCGTGTAGTTATTGACGTAGGGACAGGCAAGATGGTGCGTTTCAAGATGCCGTCGGATGATCGCCGTGGAACACTCTGTGACGACATTGCCTGCTCAGGTGCCTTCGATGATAACGATTGGAGCCCCGATGGGAAGCTGCTGGCATTTGTATCGACGCCGCGTGATCACAAATGGGCAAAATTCCGGATTGCCGACACCGAAACAGGCGAAGTCCGTGACATATTTGAAGAAATAGTTGCTACGCAATACGAATCCGGACAGGGAGAGGTTAACTGGCGTTTTCTCCCTGAAACGAACGAAGCTATCTGGTACTCGGAAAGAACAGATTGGGGACATCTTTATTTATACGATCTGAAAACCGGAAAGGTAAAGAATCAAATCACCTCCGGTGACTGGGTTGTAACACGAATTTTAAAGGTGGATGCGGCGGGCCGTGTGATATTTTTTGAGGCAAATGGCCGCGAACCCGGCCGCGATCCATATTTCAGTCATTTCTACCGCGTGGATTTCGATGGTCGAAACCTTAAACTTCTCACGCCCGAAGATGGAAACCATCAGATAACACTTTCGCCCGATGGCAAATATTTCGTTGACAACTACTCGAAGCCCGATGTCCCGCCCATAGCCGTACTGCGCGATATGCAGGGAAACCTCATTGCAACACTTGAAAAAGCCGATATAACACGGCTGAAGGCGACAGGCTGGAAGCCACCGCAGCCGATCAAAGTAAAATCGCGTGACGGCCGCTGGGATCTTTACGGATTGATGTTTACACCGTCAAACCTGAACCCGAATCGTAAATACCCTGTTGTCAACTACATTTACCCGGGACCGCAGGGAGGCGGAGTCGGCAGCCGGTCTTTTTCTCCCTCACGCAGCGACCATCAGGCGCTGGCCGAACTTGGATTTATCGTCGTCGTAATTGACGGCACGTGCAATCCCGACCGCTCCAAATCTTTTCACGACGTCTGCTACGGAAATATGGCAGATAATACGCTTGAAGATCAGATATCCGGCCTGAAACAATTGGCTGCACGGTATAGGTTTATGGATCTTACGCGTGTTGGGATCTGGGGACATTCCGGCGGAGGATTTGCGACGGCTGCGGCGATGTTTCGTTATCCGGATTTCTACAAGGTCGGAATCTCCGAATCCGGAAACCATGACAACAGAAATTATGAAGACGATTGGGGAGAACGTTACATCGGTTTGCTGAAGAAAGGGCCGGATGGAAAAGATAACTACGAAAGCCAGGCCAATCAGATCTACGCTAAAAATCTGAAAGGCAAATTGCTGCTTGCACATGGCAATATGGATGACAACGTTCCGCCGTACAATACCTGGCTGGTAGTGGATGCTTTGGTCAAGGCAAACAAGGATTTTGATCTGGTAATTTTCCCCAATGCCCGTCACGGCTATGGCGCGGACAGCTTCTATATGATGCGGCGTCGTTGGGATTATTTCGTAAGGCATCTGCTCGGGGCAGAGCCGCCAAAAGAATACAAAATCGGCCCTAAGAACGCTTCGGCCAGGCCGGCTGCCCAATAAGCCGTCAAATGCAAAAACAGCGGAAGCAGTTTATTTTATCAGAATCGTTTAGTTGAGATTTTCAGTATCTGCTTCGTCATCGCCGGCAAAAAGTTTGCTGAACGGCTCGTGTGGCGGCGGAAGTGATGCGGTGTATTCTTCAATGGCCTTTTGAAGTTCGGCAACGGCCGCACGAGCCTCCTCGCGATCCACGCGATGGATTTTCAAGTAAATCCTGCCATTTTTGTGTGGTAAAGATGCAAGCGTGGCAAAACTTTTGGTACGAATCTCTATTTTGCCCCCGAATCCCGGAAAGCCGCCCTTGTACCTTACATCCGATATTTCAGACACCGGCAACCGCGCCTCCGAAATGCCGTCTCCGACAAGGCCAAACCATTTGGATTCGAATTCCAGCACGACGCCGTAAGCTGAAATTTTTGCAACACCGGTAAAACTCTTTATGCCGTGTTCATCGCTGGTTTTAAATGGGATGCTGTAAAATCCTGGCTTCATTATTGTAAATGTAATTTTAGCACTATTCCGTCTTGGCCAACGGCCCAAACCGCATTTCGTCCCTTTGCAGCGACGGCGTTAAGGTTTTCGTTGCCAATCTTTCGCCATGTTTGCCCGCCGTCAAAGGAAAGATCCGAACCGTTGTTCCCAACCGCTATAATTGTAGATTCGCTGATAAAAGTGACGCCCGAGCGATAGCCGCTGAGGCCTTTGACGGAATACCAGCTTTTGCCGCCATTTTTTGTCAGAGCAATATTGTTATCAGCTGCATCCGGTTTCTGATAGTCACCTCCGACTACCGCGCCTTTCAATCCGTCATAAAATGCAATCGAAAAAATGCCACTTGAAGATGATCCTTGCGTGACGGGAGTTTCAACCGCTGTCCATTTGCTTCCCCTGATTGAGGAAAAAAGAACACGGGATACAGCGCCGCCCGTAACCAAATAAACATTGCGGTTTTGATGGTTGATGAAAAGGCAGGTTCCGCTTGCCGCAAAAGCAGCTTCTCCCTCGATGGCTGCCGGAAGTTTGTTTTCGGCGATCGGCCGCCATGTCATGCCGTTTGTGGTTCTTATCATCGGGAAACGGCCATCAACCGGATCACTCATTGCCAGGCAGTTATTCCGATCCAGGCAAGCAATAGCATCGTAGAAAGCCTTTTCGTCCCTGTTAATGAATTGAAGTTTCCAGTTTTTGCCGCCGTCGGTCGTTTTATAAATGCGGGATGCATCACCATTGCCTATACTTAGAATATATGCGGTATTCGCATCAAAGGCCTCGATATCACGAAAATCAAGTTTTTCGGCACCGGGAACAATAATTACCTGCCAGGTCTTTCCTCCATTGCCGGTTTTAAGAACTGTCCCGCCCGTTCCGCCTGCCCAGATTATTTTTTCGCTTACTACCGAAAGCCCGCGTAATGACGCCTTTGATTCTACTTTTTGTTTTATCCATTGTGCAGAAACAATGGTCGGGAAAACGAAAATTGAAACTATGATCAATTGGAGTTTCATATTACTTGGAGTTATTTCTCCAGCGTTCGCAGAGGTCGCGGCAGGCTTTTCCCCACTCGGGGAATCTGAATGTAAAACCCGAATCCGTCAGCAATTTTGGCACGACGCGCCGACTCTTGAGGATAAGTTCCGTCTCGCTTCGCATCAGGAATGCTCCAAGAGCAAGCTGCCATTCAAAGGAGGGAATTCCTATCCGTGTCCCCCAGGCCTCGCGAAAAATACGCATAAATTCCTTATTCGGAAGCGGGTTTGGCGAAGCTATGTTTACCGGTCCGGAAAACTGTTCATGTTCGATCAGCCGGTAAACTGCCCGAATGAAATCGTCTTCGTGAATCCATGAAATATACTGGCGTCCGCTGCCCGCCGTTCCTCCCAGCCCGAAACGCACGATTCCAAGCATTGTGTCAAAGATGCCGCCGCGGGCAGGCCCCATAATCATTGCTGACCGCATAATCACTTTTCGCGTTTTTGGCGTGTCGGCTTCATTGGCTGCACGTTCCCAGTTTGTCGCGACGTCTATACTAAATTTCCAAGCCGCTGGAGCGTCCGGTTCATTGCCGCCAATTATTCCTGTCAAGTCATCGTTCGGATGATCGAAGGTGTGAGCGTAAATGGTTGCGGTGCTGGATTGAAGCCAAACCTTGGGCGGGTTTGTGGCTTTTGAGATCGCCTCGCCGATGACGCGCGTTGAATCTACACGTGAGTTCATTATCTCACGGCGATTTGCATCAGTATACCGGCAATTTACGCTGCGTCCGGCGAGATTTATCACGACATCGGCGCCGTCGATTTCCGTTGCCCAATCACCGGGCGTTTTTCCGTCCCATTCAACGGTTTTCCAATCGCATTTCACTGGCGAACGGCTAAGTACGACAACTTCATGTCCGTCATTTAGTAAGGCCCTGGCCAAAGCCGTCCCAACCTGTCCACTGCCTCCCGGAATTACGACCTTCATACTAATATACCATCCTGGTTTTTACCGTTCCCGGGACGTCTTTCAGAAGTTCAAAAGCTTCTTTCGAGAGCTTTGATTCAACGTCCAGAATCACATACCCGATTTCGGGGTTTGTATTGAGATATTGCCCGACGATATTGATGCCGCGTCCGGAAAGCCTTGAGTTTATCTCTCCCAGCACTCCCGGAATGTTACGGTGTATGTGCAGGATACGGTGTGTTCCGGCCTGCGGCGGCAGGCTTACCGGCGGGACGGTCTGCGAACCTTCGCTGGAGCCAAGCTCCAGATAGTGAATCAATTTAGATGCAACATAAGTGCCGATGTTAGCCTGGGCCTCTTCGGTCGAGCCACCGATGTGCGGGGTTAATATTACATTGGGCAAATTCTGAAGCGGACAACTGAACATGTCGCCTGTTTTTTGAGGTTCCTCGGGGAAGACGTCAATTGCGGCACCTGAAATTCGACCGCGCCGGAGCGCATCGCTTAGAGCATCCAGATCAACGACATCGCCGCGGCTGTAATTTATCAACATGGCACCACGCCGCATTTGCCGTATTGCTTCGCGATCGATCATGTTACGGGTTGCAGGACCGGACGGAACATGCAGCGTAACTATGTGCGAACGCTTGAGCAATTCTTTCAGGCTATTTACCTGCCGTGCATTGCCGTGTGGAAGTTTCGTGGCTATATCATAATAGATGACCTGCATTCCCAATGCTTCGGCAAGAATTGAAACCTGCGAGCCGATGTTGCCATAACCTACAATACCCATTGTTTTACCGCGGAGTTCGAAGCAGCCGCCGGCATCTTTTAGCCAAAGTCCGGCATGCGCCGCAGCGGATTTTTCGGGTATTCGTCGTATCAGCATTATCGAAAGCCCGATAATCAATTCCGCAACGGAACGTGTATTGGAATAAGGTGCATTGAAAACGGCAATCCCTTTTTCCGTTGCGGCGCTAAGGTCTATTTGATTTGTCCCGATGCAGAAGGCTCCGGTTGCAAGTAATCTATCCGCGGCATCCAGAATATTTCGAGTAATTCGCGTCTTTGACCTGATGCCCAGAACATGAACTCCGGCTATCTGTTTCCTGAGTTCATCTTCGCTAAGTGCACCGGAGATCCTGGTTACCTGTTCATAACCGCCGGCGCCGAATTCACGTATTGCCGAATCCGAAATGTTTTCGAGCAAAAGTATTTTTATTTTTTTTCTTGGGTAGGATGTCGATGCCGTCGGTTGCATATAACTGTGGGCGGGTGCGGCCCGCCCATACCCTTAAAAGTTAAAAAGTTTATGGCAGGAACTACATATGGATCGTCAAGTCATGCACGCCTTCGGCGGCTTCCATTACGGATTCCGAGACGGTCGGGTGCGCATGAATGACGCGGCCGAGTTCATCTGCCGTAGTTTCAAGAGCCATAGCAACGCACGCTTCCGCAAGAAGTTCCGTTGCGTGCGGACCGATGATGTGTACGCCGAGCACTTCGTCATATTTCTTTTCGGCGACTATTTTGACAAAGCCATCCGTCTCGCCGAGTATGCGTGCCTTGCCGCTTGCCGAGAATGGGAATTTACCGACCTTGACATCATAGCCGGCTTCTTTTGCTTTTGCTTCAGTAAGCCCGACGCTCGCTACTTCCGGATCGCAGTAGGTGCAGTTCGGTACCAGATTCTGTTTAATCGGCTCGACCTTTTTACCGGCGATTTTTTCGACGACCAGGATGCCTTCTTTTGAAGCAAGGTGGGCAAGCCATGCGGTATCAATCACATCGCCAATGGCATAAACGCCCGGCTCGTCCGTCTCGCAATATTCATTTACTTTGATAGTTCCGCGTGGATTTACAATAACCTTTGTATTTTCCAGTCCGAGACCTTCAAGGTAAGGCATACGTCCGACGGCGACAAGGAGCATTTCGGCTTCGAATGACACGGATTCGCCTTTGGCGTTTTTGCCTGAAACCTTGACGGATGTTTTGCTTTTCTCCATTTTGTCGAGTTTGACGCCGGTTTCTACTTTGATGCCTTGTTTTTTGAAAACCCGCGCAAGCTCCTTTGAGACTTCGGCGTCTTCGAGCGGAACAATTCTATCCAGAAGCTCAACAATCGTTGTATCACAGCCGAAGCGATGAAAAACGCTTGCAAATTCGACGCCGACGGCGCCCGAGCCCATCACTATCATGGATTTCGGTACGCGGTCGAGTTCCAGAATTTGATCCGAATTGACTACCTGTTTGCCGTCAACTTCAAAGCCGGGAATCGGCCTTACGACCGAGCCCGTTGCGATAATGATATTTTTTGTATCAATGGTTTCGCGCTTTCCGTCGGCAAGTGCGACTTCGACCTTGCCGCGGCCTGAAATTTTGCCGAAACCGTTGAAGACGGTAACCTTATTTTTCTTCATCAGATAAGTAACGCCGGCGGCGTTCTTGTCAACGATTCCGGATTTATATTTTTGGATTGCCGCCCAATCGAAGCCGAGTTCTTTTACTTTTAGTCCGAATTTTTCAAATTCTCCGGCCTTCTGGTATAGATGTGCGGCATTCAGCAAAGCTTTTGTCGGGATGCAGCCGCGGAGACCGCAGGTACCGCCCAGTTTTGCGTCTTTCTCCTTTTCTATGATTGCAACTTTCAACCCAAGCTGGGCGGCGCGGACTGCAGCTACATATCCTCCCGGCCCGGCTCCGATAATTGTTACGTCAAATTGTTCAGCCAATGCAGTTAACCTCTTCTGTTAAAAATAATTCGAAATACGAAATTTCCATTATATTGCCTTGTGGCCTTATAGGCCAATCGGTCAACAGTGCCGAAGGCTTGTGTCGGGGATAGGCTTCGACGGGACTTTTTCCAATCCGGCGGCTTTGGTTTAATCTGAGATTATATGGAAATCTCCGATGACAAGGAACTCGCCCGCGTCAGGGCTCGCGAATTGGCACAGGCAGCAGCCGCGGAAGGCAATTATCTGGATTGGTTCGAGCGGCTTTACAGGGAAGCCGCAGGCGACGACAGGAAAATTCCCTGGGCAGACCTTGAACCGAATCGTTTTTTTCGCAGCTGGGCCGAACAAACGGGACTTCGCGGAGAAGGCCGGTCAGCGCTTGTTATTGGCTGCGGGCTCGGTGATGATGCTGCTTTTTTATCAGATCTGGGATTCAAGGTTACGGCATTTGATATTTCACAGACGGCAGTGGATTGGGCCCGGCGTCTTTACGGTGCAAAGCCTGTCAGGTTTGAAAAGGCCGATTTGTTCGATCCGCCAAAGCAATGGCTCGGTGCGTTTGATTTCGTCCTTGAAGTTTATACCATTCAGCCGCTTCCTGATGAAATGCGGCGGCGGGCGATAGATGCGGTCGCAGATTTTGTTGCTTCGGGCGGGCAGCTCGTAGTTGTTACGCGTGGTCGTGACGACGACGATGAAACCGAAGCGTTCCCGATGCCTTTGTCAAGGCGGGAACTAAACCGTTTTGTGGAAAAAGGCCTCAGGGAAAAGGAGTTTCACGTGATGGATGGCGATGAAGAGCCGCCAATTCCACGCTTTGTCATAGTTTACACGCGTCCTGGCGACGGTATCGGAGGCTGATTGCTGAAATGGCTGTTTTAACTGTGGTAAATTATTAAATGATAACGACCGATAAATGCGAACCTTTGATATGCAAAATTAAGCGAGCAGTTGCCCGGTATCTATCAAAAGGTTCTTATCCGGAGGTGAGTTATGGCTGAATCCGCAAAAACTTCGGGACAGATCGGGGAAGAAAAAAACGATTTTCTTGTATTCCCGACCAATATGATTCTCGGCGTGATAGATGATGATGCCCGGCTGGAGAAAACTCTCGAGGCATTGAGAAATGCCGGCATTTCGAATGATGATATTCATACCTATCGCGGCCGCCGCGGGGAAAAAGAACTCGATTTTACCGGCGAATCTCACGGAATCCTTGCAACCCTTATCCGTACGGCACAACATTACAGCGCGGAAAGACACTATCTCGAAGTGTTTAAATCTGATTTGGAATCCGGCAGTACGCTACTGATGGTACGCTATCACGGCGATGAAAATCGCAACCGCATTGCCGACATTCTCTTTGATTCGCAAGCGAGACGCATTACGCGTTTTGGCCTCTGGACAATCGAAGAACTCAGACCGCGTACCGCTGCCGAAGGGCTGCATCGTTACGGTTACAGACGCCTGCTCGATTTACCATTTGACGATGTTGTAGAAAAAACAAGGGCAGCCCTCGCGGCTGAAGGCTTCGGCATTCTCACGGAAATAGATCTTGCAGGCAAATTTAAGGAAAAACTGGGAGTTGACCATGAGCCATATCTGATAATTGAAGCCTGCGACCCACGCATCGCTTTTCCCGCATTGCAGGAAGAAAGCGATTTGGGACTTCTGCTGCCATGCAACGTTGTAGTTTACCGAAAAGAAGGGAAAACCGTCGTTTCTGCCATAGATGCCGAACGGATGCTTTCAATTACGGAAAACCCGGCACTTGCGGAATCCGCTTCCGAGGTCAATGCCAGATTACAAAGAGCTTTGAAATCAATTGCTTAAAATGCCGTTTTGCGGCGTAAAAATGAAATAACATGAGCCAGGCGAAAGAACAATCAACAACAGCAACACGTATTGAAACAGATTCGATGGGACCGATCGAAGTCCCTGCCGACAAATACTGGGGAGCGCAGACACAGCGTTCACTTATTCATTTCAATATCGGCGAAGACCGTATGCCGAGGGAAATGATCCGGGCACTGGGCATCCTGAAAAAGGCCGCAGCACTGGTAAATTACGAGCTGGGCAAGCTCCCGGAAGATAAAATGAAACTGATCGTCCGGGCAGCCGACGAAGTCATCGAGGGAAAACTGGACGACCATTTCCCGCTGCGCGTTTGGCAAACCGGCTCCGGGACGCAGACGAACATGAACGCCAACGAGGTAATTGCCAATCGCGCAATCGAACTCGCCGGCGGGGAACTTGGTTCGAAAAAGCCGATTCACCCCAATGACGACGTAAATATGTCGCAATCGTCGAATGATACTTTCCCGACCGCGATGTATATTGCCGCAGCCGAAAGGACTACGGCGCTTATACCGGAGATCAAAAGAATTTCGGATGCCATAAAAGCAAAGGCGCGCGAATTTGCTGACGTAGTCAAGATTGGCCGTACACATCTGCAGGATGCGACGCCTATTACCGTCGGGCAGGAGTTTGGCGGTTGGGCCACATTGATTGATCGCGATATAGAACGCATCCGTCAGGTACTTCCGGGTTTGATGGACCTGGCGATCGGCGGCACGGCGGTCGGCACCGGTCTCAACGCACATCCGGAATTTGCGGAACGCGCAGCCGCAAAAATCGCAGAGCTGACCGGTCTGCCATTTCGCTCGCATCCGGATAAATTTGCCGCTCTTTCGGCGCACGATGAACTCGTCTTTGCTTCCGGCGCGCTCAAAACGCTTGCCGGTTCATTGATGAAAATTGCAAATGACATCCGCTGGCTTGCTTCCGGACCGCGATGCGGTATTGGCGAACTGACTTTACCCGAAAACGAGCCCGGCTCCTCGATTATGCCCGGCAAGGTCAATCCTACACAAAGCGAAGCAATGACAATGGTCGCCGTGCAGGTAATGGGCAACGATGCAGCTATAGGATTTGCCGGTTCTCAGGGAAATTTCGAGCTCAATGTATTCAAGCCTGTAATGATACATAATTACCTGCATTCGGTTCGTCTGCTGCACGACGCTTCGCACGGATTCGTGGATTACTGCATTACCGGAATAGAACTTAACCGTGAAAAAATCGATTATTATCTTCGCAATTCGCTGATGTTGGTTACGGCATTAAATCAACATATCGGTTATGACAATGCGGCAAAAATTGCGAAAAATGCGCATAAGAAGGGAATTTCACTGCGTGAATCAGCGATCGAACTCGGCCTGCTGACCGGCGAAAGGTTTGACGAACTTGTAAAGCCTGAAGAAATGACGCACCCGTAAATGCCGTCTGCTATTTCTTGAGTGGCGGGAGTGGTTGTGTTATTGCGCGTCCAAGCATTGCCGCCCTGACGCTTTGGATAACAAATTTTGCGCGTTCGGCGGCATTGCGTTTTGCGGCGGCATTCAGATAAGCGAGCCGGTCAATTTCCTTTTCCAGCCGTAGGCCTGTCGCCGTGTCAGGGTTGCTTTTCTGTATTTTTGCCAGATTTTCTACGACAGATGCCTGTTTGATGACCTTTTTCAGTTTTTCGTTAGACATTGGTTATTTGCTCCGGAAAATAATTTTTACTGCTCCGGCTCACTTTCTCCGATCCAGAAATCAGGATCATATTTTGCCTCTGCCTCGTTCCATGCCTGTTCCGGCACTCTCTCGGATAGTTGCTGCAGCCGTTCACTGAGGGGAAAGTTGCTGTCGTTAAGGACGGCGGCAATCGCCGGATGCGATGCAAAATCCGGTGCAATATGAAACATCAGCCCGACATAGACTGCAATATCCTCCGCACGGGTAAATCCTGCTTCGCGGGCGCGTGCAATTCCCATTTTGGCCATTGAGAGAAGCCGCAGCGGGCGGATGCCTGCCACTCTTTCACGGTCTGTGCGGATAAGAGCTTCGCAAATTGCGGTTATCAATTCGGTTTCATCCGCAGCGACGAAGTTTTGTATCTGAGAATCGCGTATCAAAAGCATTTTTAATCTCCAATTCAGCCGCCGACGATGACTGTCATCTCTCCTTTGACAATTTTATTCGGAGGCCCGAGCGGTTCGATAATCGTATCACCCATCCTGCATTGCGGCATATTGTTTGTCAGAACAGTCTGTGAACCGTCAATAACTACGCCGGGGCCATGCGGAGGTACGGGCGAAGGCGTGGTGCAGGCATGAATATCGGACATTCCGGCCATTCCGCTTACCATAGAACTGAGCGATGCAAGCGCTGAGGCCTTTGCTGCCTGTTCTGCGGCGTAAGCGGCCGGCGCACCCGGCGTACCGGCGGCTGCAGCCGTTGCCGCAACGGCAGTATTAACAGCGGCATCGGCAACTGATTTTGCTGCCTGCAGCGCAGCCGCGGCCGCGGCCGGAATGCCACGCCACGCCGGAAGAAATCCTATCAGAACGGTTGGGCTGCCCGGGCCCGGTGTTAAAATGGGCGGCAGCGGATGTGCAACGTTGTCTGTGATTCTGGCTGCTGGTCCGGTCGGCATAAATGTCTATCTCTCTTCGTTTAATAGTCTGGTCTCCAGTTTACCGTCGGCAATGCGATATCTGATTACCGTAGCTCCGTCATCGCTTTCGGCAAACAGGGCATCCGTTTCGCCAAAGAGCAATTTAAGTTCGCCTCCATTGCAGGTCGGTAAAAATTTTTTCAAAACACGCGGGTCGTAATATCGAAAGCGGATCGGGTTGCCGCGTTCGTCATATACCTGCGTTAATGCCGTAAAGTGGCGACGCATTTCTATAATAGAACGCCGCGAATGAATAAAAATTCCCCAATGCTTTCCAATTCCTTCGCTCAGTACCCAGTCAGCAAATTTACTGTCCGGTGAAAGATATGCGAGATATGGAGCGGCATAAACCATATCCGGCGGCAAATCGCCGGTAAAAAGGCAGTAACTCGGGATTTGTCCCGAATACAGCCGATTAGGCAGATCGGGAACCAACACGCCGTCCAGAATGCAGTAAAGGCGTGTACGGTTGTCGAATAATTTCTGTTTTATCTCGTCCAGGGTCATTGATTTTGAATAAAACAATTACATAAACGGCAACCCGTTCTGGGCCGATTGCAAGGCCTGTCCTGCCTGCTCGGAAAGCTGTGCGGCTGTTTCCTGCACCTGCTGTGCGGCTTGCTCTGCGGCTTGTTGGGCTTCGGCGGCGGCCTGCTGAGCTTGTTCCATGCCCTGTTCAACAGCCTGCTGAGCTTCGTTGATTGCCTGTTCGGCCTGTTGCTGTGCCTGCTGCATAGCCTGTTCGGCCTGCTGCTGTGCCTGCTCGAGCGTTTGCTGTGCCTGTTCGATCGCCTGTTCGGCCTGCTGTTGAACCTGCCCGACGGCCTGCTGTGCCTGTTCGATCGCCTGTTCGGCTTGCTGCTGAACCTGCCCGACGGCCTGCTGTGCCTGTTCGATCGCCTGTTCGGCCTGCTGTTGAACCTGCTCGACGGCTTGCTGCGCCTGCTGGATACCTTGCTGAACTGCCTCCTGTGCCTGCTGGACAGCTTGTTCGGCCTGCTGTTGAACCTGCTCGACGGCTTGCTGCGCCTGCTGGATACCTTGTTCGACGGCTTGTTGTGCTTCGTTGAATGCCTGCTGCGCCTGATCTATTCCTTGCTGTACAGCCTCCTGCGCTTGATTTACGGCATCCTGCACAGCTTGTTGTGCCTGTTCTATTCCTTGTTGCACGGCTTGATGTGCTTCGTTGAATGCCTGCTGCGCCTGGTCTATGGCATTTTGGACAGCCTCTTGTGCCTGATTTATTGCGTCATTGACTGCCTGCTGAACCTGCTGGACCGCATCCTGCACTGCCTGAACCGCCTGATTGATTGCATTTTCGGCTTGTTCTTTGAGTTCCTGAGCCATCTGCATCGCCTGGTCGGCATAAGCCTGCGCGTTTTGTTCCAGATCACGGACAAGGTCGGTCGCCTCGTCAACCAGATTTTGGGCTGCGTTTTGCACTGCGGCAATCTGCGCCTCAGCCGCGGCGACTACCGGTTCGGCTTCCTGAACGAGTGCTTCGGCGCCCTGCAATACCTGATTCACGACGGATTCCACCGCCGAAGAAGTTTGCGTCAGAACACTTTCAAGGCTCGGGAGCTGCGGATTTTCCACGTGGCCGCGGACGATCTGTGCCAGCTGCTCGAAAACTCGCGGCTGCTTCGGAGGAGGCGGAGATGCCGGCGAAGAAACGCTGCCCGAGGTGGCATCGTCTGCTTCTTTTGCCGATGCGGGCGGGTTCGGATTTGCTCCGGAGCCGCTGCCGGCCGCTCCGCCGCTATTGAGCATAACCATCGTACCCTTGATAAAAACTCCGCCCGGATTGATGTTGATAAAATTTCCGCCAACCTTCAGCGTCAGGTTCGTACCGGCTTCAATTGTTGCGGTCAGGCCGGCCTTCAAATGGATTTCCTGTCCGGCATCTACTGCATATTTATTGCCGATTTTAGATTCCTTGCTTGTGCCTACCTTGAGATGTACATTGCCGTCAATCTTTTCGGTCTGGTTTCCTGTTACTGTCAGGCTCTTGTCTTTTTCGACCTTTTCTATTTGATCATTTTTTACGATCAAATGGCGGTCATGGACAATTATTTCGCGACAATCATTTTTCACGCGGATGTCGGCGTCTTTTTCCGCATGGATAAAGATCTGCTCCGAGCCTTTTTTGTCTTCAAAGCGGATTTCGTTAAAACCTCCGCCTCCTTTGCTCGAATTCGTTTTGATTGTTGACTTAGTCTTTTCATCGGGCAGTGTATATGGCGGCATATTGTCCGGATTGTAAACGCTGCCGATGATGATCGGCTTATCCGGATCTCCTTCGAGGAAATCGACTATTACTTCCTGCCCGATGCGCGGGATAAACATCGTCCCCCATTTTTTACCGGCCCAGGTCTGCGCGACACGCAGCCAGCAGGAACTGCCCGCATCTGCTTTTCCTTCGCGGTCCCAATGAAACTGCACTTTTACCCGGCCGTATTTATCCGTGAAAATTTCCTCGCCGGCCGGCCCGACCACCGTTGCTGTCTGGCTGCCGCGTACAACCGGTTTTGGAGTGCGTCGTGCCGGACGAAAGGGCGCGGCGTCGGGCTTGCCATGCGGTATGCAGACAAACTGGCATTGGTAGGCGTTTTCTACTTCTTCGTCTGAAAAATAAGATGGTGATTGTATCGCTTCCGTCCGGGCGGCGATGATTACGTGGTCGCCGTTTTGCTCCGCGACGGGGAATTTTTCCAGTTCGAAGCGATAGCCCGGTGTTAACGCGCAGCAGTCCGCAGTTCCAAAGGCGTCCTTGTATTCTACGTCTATTTCCTGCTGTCGAATGCCGGCCGTGCGCTTGTTGTCCTCGAAAATCTTATTTAATTCCGATGCCTGTTCACCGCCGCCCGGCGCTATACCGTCGAAACGATGGGCAAAATCTCCGGGAAAATCGTAACTCTCGAGCTGCTGATTGCCGCCGATGGTAAAGCGGCTGACCTGTACGGCCTCGAGCTTTTTGCCCGGCAGTTCGAAGTTATGATCCCAGAGCGTAACCTTTCCGGTATTGAGGCTGTTTTCAAGCCTGAATGCCGTAATGGAACCCTGCCATTCCTCCTGATTTGAGGAGATATCTATCCGAAACGGAATTTTGTTTTTCCCCGGCAGTTTTACATTCGATTGCGGAGTATCCGCGATGATCATCCGATGACTTTGCTCGCCGTGTTCGAAAAAGAAAAAGATGCCTTCTTCTTCCATCAGCCGCGCGGCAAAATCCCAATCGGATTCGCGGTATTGGACGCAGTAGTTTCGCGGCTCGTATTTGCCCTGGAGTTCGAATTTGACGTCGAGCCCGTCGAAAACCTTTCGGAGAATGTCGGGTACGCTCTTTTGCTGGAAAATACGGCTTTGTCGTATTTGGGTCAGCAGCCAGGCACGCGGCCGGAGGATAATCTGGTATTTTGTAAACCGCTCATTTCTCGTGCCCTGAACAAATCGGGTGCAGATACCGTGAAAGTGCCGTTCGGCGCCGTCGAGCTGCCTGGCAAGCACGACCATCGGCTGGCCGATGACACGCGCGGGATCCACGATCGTAGGCGTGTGGCCGGCGTCGGTTTCTTCGTGCAATGCCTCGATTTCATACTGAAAGAGCTGCGACATTGCCTCGTACGCTTTTAACCTTTTTATCAAAAGGTAATCGTAAGCGAGCGGCGTCGAGAGGCTCAGTAATCTGTTTTGCTGTGTAGCGGCCATAGTTTTACGCTCGTGCCGTGCGTCTGGCTTATTGACGATTTATCCTTGGGCATTTTGCAATACTGGTCTTGACACCGATTTTTACTTTGCGATTTTATCAGATTGGTAATCGCCTGATATCCGTAATCGTTTTACCGGTCAGAATGGCGTCGCGACGTGAAGCAAAGTTTCCCGGATTGTCCTGTCCGGGGCGGACAAAGACGTTGTCTTCCCAATCACCGTCTCCCGGATATGCTTCGGCTAAAGTTTCACCGAAGAATTCTTCGTTTCCCGATACCTGCGGCTCGCATGATGCCCGAACGCGCGAATTGAATCCACAGGCAAGTGCGAAAATGAATTTCAGCCCGTAATTGGGATCGACTATATTTCCCGAGCGTGGATCGCGCTCGGGTGCGGCCGCGGCTGCGCCGTGAATTTCTATGCCTTGTCCGCCTTTTCGCGGCGGAGCAAGCAGACGTGCAAAACTTCTTCCGAATGAAAATGCATTTCCGATATAAATGATTGAACCCTCGGCATCGGCTCCGCCAATGTAAATCTCGCCGCTGGTTCCATCGGAATTTATAACCAGCAGCTCAATCAGACCTTCCGGTTTCTGCTTTTCCTCATCGGAAAAATGAGAAACCACGAATTCGGCAATCAGCCTGATATCCGGCCCTTTCGGAAGCACTATGTGCCGGACGTCCGACCGCCGGTGCCGATCGAACGTCCGTATGTTTTTTGCTTTTTCCGCCGAGTGCAAATAAACAATCATCAGTTTTTTCAGGATATCTCATAGACGAAATGCTCGTCCGCATCTACGCCTACTTTGATCCGTTTGATGCTTTCCCCTGCCGCCATTCTGGAGAGCACCTCGCCGCTCATGTCCGGCAGCATCGTGCCTGTGAGAATGTTATATACGTTTCTGGCACCGGAATCCACGTCAGTGCATCGCCGTGCCACCGTTTCGATGACGGCTTCATCATAGGAAAATTGCGCACCGTGATTGTCCGCAATCCGCTCGCCGATTTTCTTCAATTGCAGCTTTATGATGAGCCGCAGAATCTCGTCCGAAATCGGATAATACGGTACTGTCACCATACGGCCGAGCAGCGCCGGCTTGAAAGCTTTATGAAGTTCCGGTTTGATTGCCTCCACCAGAGCGTCCGGTTCGGGACGCGTATCTGGATCGGCGCAAAGTTTCATGATTGTTTCGGTGCCGACGTTTGAAGTAAGCAGGATAATCGTATTTTTGAAATCGATTTCGCGTCCTTCGCCGTCTTCCAGCACGCCTTTGTCAAAGACCTGAAAGAAAAGCTCCATTACATCGGGGTGAGCCTTTTCCACTTCATCCAGCAGGACGACTGAATACGGCTTTCGTCTCACTGCTTCGGTCAAAACGCCGCCTTCGCCATAACCGACGTATCCCGGCGGAGAACCTTTCAGGCTCGAGACCGTGTGTGCTTCCTGATATTCGCTCATATTGATTGAAATCAGATTTCGCTCGCCGCCATATAGTGCTTCGGCAAGTGCAAGTGCAGTTTCGGTTTTACCTACGCCGGAGGTGCCGACGAGCAGGAAAACGCCAATCGGACGTTTCGGATCCGTCAGACCGGCTCTTGCCGTGCGGATACGCTGTGCGATTGCCTCCAGTGCGTGATCCTGCCCGAGGACGCGTTCGCGAAGCGTTGCCGACAGATTGAGAACCGCATTGATTTCATCGGCCACCATTTTACCGATCGGAATTCCTGTCCAGCCGGAAATTACCTCGGCAACGGACTGTCCGTTGACGACGGGCTGCATGAGCGGATTTTCACCCTGAATCTGCTTCAGCTCTTCGGTAAGACGTTTGAGTTCGCCTTTAAGAAATTCCACGTCTGTCCCTGCGGCTGTTTCGGATGTCTCCTGTGCTACGGCCGTAGCGGCGCCCTCGTCGCTGACGGTTGCGGATTCCGCATCGGCAGCCGGGGAACCGGATGCCGTTTGTGCCGCGGCAGCGGCCGGTTTGCCGTTATGACGCGACATTTCGAGTTTTGTTCGAATTGTCCTGATCTGATCAACCAGAGTTTTTTCCTTTTCCCATTGTTCGTTGAACTTTTCGAGTTCGTTTTCCGTGGCTGTTCTCTGAGCTCTCAATTCTTCCAGTCTTGCATCGTGTTCGGCGCCGGTTACCTGCTCGCGTTCCAATGCTTCGATCTCGGTCGTCAGGTTCTGAATACGCCGCTTTGCATCTTCGATCGGAGCCGGTATGGAACCTTGCCCGATTGCTACTTTGGCACAAGCGGTATCAAGTACCGAGACCGATTTATCAGGCAACTGCCGGCCTGTGATATAGCGATGCGAGAGTTTTACGCATTCGACAATTGCTTCATCAAGAATACGCACGTTGTGGTGCGCTTCCATTTTGTCCGCGATGCCGCGCATCATTGCGATTGCGCGGGCCTCATCGGGTTCGTCAACCTTGACGACCTGGAAGCGTCTTGCCAGTGCGGCATCTTTTTCAAAATATTTTTTATATTCGGCCCAGGTGGTTGCCGCTATGGTGCGAAGTTCGCCGCGTGCAAGAGCCGGTTTCAGGAGGTTTGCGGCGTCATTCTGTCCGGCGGCTCCGCCGGCGCCGATCAGCGTATGAGCCTCGTCTATAAACATAATTATCGGCTGCGGCGAGGCCTTTACCTCTTCGATTACGGATTTCAAACGATTTTCGAATTCGCCCTTGATGCCGGCTCCGGCCTGAAGAAGTCCCAGATCCAGTGAACGTAAAGAAACATTTTTAAGCGGTTCCGGCACGTCACCCTGTGCAATTCTAAGAGCAAAACCTTCAACGACGGCCGTCTTTCCGACGCCTGCTTCACCGGTTAAAATCGGGTTGTTTTGGCGCCGTCGTGTGAGAATATCGATTATCTGCCGAATCTCGAAATCGCGGCCAAGGACAGGATCTATTTTGCCTGCGGCGGCCTTTGCCGTCAGGTCCTCGGTATATTGATCAAGTGCTTTTGTTTTTCCGGGAACTCCGGCCGCTACCTGTGGCCCGCCGGAGACACCGGCCGCTTCGCCCAGTGCAACCGCGTCACGCGCTTCGGCAGAATCAGCCGTAATATCCGGAAGATTTTTCTGCAGGTCCTCTGCCGATATATGGTCAAATTCGCGTGAAATATCGCGCGCAATCCGCGAAAGCCCTTCGCCCGTCAGCAAGGCGAGAATCATATGGCCGGAGCGGACGCGTGCCGAGCCGTAATCTACCGAAGCAAGCAGCCATGCGTCCTGAATCCATCGCGGAATCCGTTCGCTCAGTCCCGGCGTCCGCGAATTGCCGGATTTGAGCCGATCCAGTGCCGTATTGACGTCCTTGGAAAGCCTGTCCAAATTGACCTCGTAATGCTTTGCGATACGATGGAGGTCGGTATCGTCCATTTCGAGCAGCTTGGCCAGCAGATGCTCGATTTCGACGTCATAATTTGTACGCGAAAGGCAGAGGCCGGCGGCGCCTTCCAAAGCATTTCGCGTCGTATCATTGAGGCGGGCGACCAAAGATTTCAGATTCACATTCATTTTCGTTTTCTCCTCAAGAAAATTCGCCGGCGGGCTGTCAGCCCGTGGCGGCTCAATTGGGCTGTAATATCAGCTGGTCATCATCATTCCTGAACGGCCGGGTTTTCAGGAAAGATGTCCAGCCCAGCATCGGACGCCGCAGAGCACGCGTCGTCAAAACCGTGCCCGGCACTTGCCGTTTTTCAAGCACGAGTCGGATATCAAAATCAAGTTCCATTCCGGTCATAAAAGTTACTATTGACTTGAGCGGCTTGAAAGCCGTTCCGTTTGGCAAAAAGGCCTGAAATTTACCAAAATCCAGCGGCCCGAGGCGGATCCGGAATTTTGATTGCTGATCCCAGATCCTTGTGCCGGCAATTGTGTTTACGCCAAGTTTGGAATTTTGCCTGCCGATAAATGTCATATCGCTTTTTTCCAAATGCAGCCATTGGCCGCTGAATTGCTCAATCTGCACACGCACACCGAAATAATCCGAAATGACATTTGCCACGGCATTTGTCGAATGCGGTCTTTGCGCTATCAGACCGACGTAGGGAAGCAGCGTTTCATCATCAACCGCCATCCTGCCGCGCAAGCCATGGGTTCCCAAACCTGCCAGATCAAACAGATAGGCAGTAAATTCATCCTTTCCGCGTTCGTAACCGACCGGAAAACGATATTTGGCCCAGGCCTGATAAAAAAGCGATGCGGCACGATGCGTGAAAATATCCAGAAAAGTCCAAAGAGCCGTATCACGATGTTTTATGCGGTCGAGCACAAGCTCCGTGTAATGCGTCGGCAGGACGCCGGATACGCCCACCATTCCCATCATGCAAATTAGCATTTCCAGACGCTTTCGGGAATCCCAATTTTCCGGATATTCCGAATATGCGTGATTTGCTTGATTTGCTTGATTTGCGTGTTTTGCGTGTTTTGCTTGATTTTCCGGGTCATCGGTAATGACATTGATGTCCCGTATCTCGCTCGGTGGAAATTCCAGACTGACATATGAACGGAAACGGACAACCTCATCTGCCGGCAGAGCATCTCCGCCGACGGGTTTGCGGTCGGGAAAAATCTTTTCCAGAAGCCGCACCGCCTGAAAAAATTCAAAACGATAGGGCTCTTCGAAAATTTTCTGACTTACGGGTTTGCCGTCCATAAACGCTTTCGGGTTTTATTGGCCCTGTTAAATCTACAAAAGTTCCTGCTCGCCGGCACGCGGCGGAAAAATCTTGATTGGTTCTTCGCGCTGTTCGCTGCGGAGAACCAGTTGATTAAATGAATTCAGCGATGCATAAAGAGCCAGAAAACGCTCGAGAATACAGGCGAAAAGATACATGCCGCTGCCTACGTACTGTTCTTCGTCAACGGTTATCGTAGTTTCCAGACCGCGGACGAATCCCGTTCCTACGCGTCCGCCGATCTGCCGGATTGCTTTTCTTGACTCGACACGGCGAATACCGAGAATTTGTTTCCGCGTAACGGAAGAATCTGTAAAATTGTACAAATGAAGAATTTCCTGCAGAGCCTCGGGGCTGCCATTATCGGAATTAACCAGCGAAAGATAGTTCAGATTCAGATGGGAAATCAACCGCCATTGTGCCGAGCGTCTTCGTGGCGGACGGATTGTATCGGTCGGCTTTGTCAGACAGCGGACACGGGAAAGCAGTGCCGTACCTTCGACCTCGAAATCACCTTCCTTACCTCCAAAAGGTAGCCTGGCGGGAAGGTCGCGATTTGTGCAAGTCGTTTGTATATTCAGGACCTCCACGGCAGGTACGCGCGGATCGAAATTTTGATCCACGAGCGAGATGTAAACTTCCGTTCCTTCATCTTCAGGACGCTGGGAATCACGGCGCGTAGCGTACCAGAAAGATTTCTCCATCTGTTCGCCGTATGCGTGCCGGAGCGAATAGAAAGGCGAAAACTGACGCGTTTTTCCGGTTGTCGGGTCCGCAGTTACCACGTCGTCTATCGAATAGACTTCCGTCGTCGTCTGACGATGGACATCAGGTATTACGTGGTATTCATATTTGTGATGCGAAAGGTAAATGGGATCGGCCATTCGTGTAAATAAATTGATAATCGGGGAACAGCCTAATTTGAAAGTATCGGTTGTTACGGGTGCGACCGGAGGCGTAACGTCGCGGAGATGAATAATCAGGTCGAAATGGCTGCCGAATTTTGCGGCTATGGCGCGGTCAAGCCCGAAAACATCGAAAAACAGAAACTTGTAGGGAAAAGCGAAATACTCCGTCAACAGGCGATAGCCCGCAAATGAGCGTTTGGTGTAAGGGAGCATCGCCTCGTCCTCTTCGAATCCAACCGGGCGTATTGCTTCGGCCGCATCGATTATTACAGGGTCCGGAAGTTTCAACTGGATATTTGTGATTGTCTTGAGCGTCCGGTTACCGAGCGGCTGTTCCTTTGGCCGAAATTCTACCGAGACGGCATTTGTAAACAGAATTTCGTAAAGCGGGAAAACGAGCTGCGGGTCGCCGTCAATGTAGAAACGCAACGAACGGGGCGGTTCGCCGGTTGTCCCGACCTGCAGTTCCGACAGATTGGCGTCTCCAAAGCAACGAAAACTGAAGCGAATGGAGCAATCTGCGTATTTACCACGGGCATCCTTCGGCGCCGGCGATTCCAGAGCGGCACCGAGCATCTCGAGCGGCATAAGATCAACCGGATAGCAGGTACGGAAACGGCAAGGCGTGCCTTCGACGGGTCTTGAATTCAACCGTGTTCCGCGTTCGAGCTGCTGGATGCTCGAGAGTTTGTCATTCGGTGAACCGAATGAAAATTGCGCAATTGCCATCGATGGTATCGGCGCCAGATAATGCGGATAAAGCAGGTTGAGGAACGATTCGGTGATTTCCGGCAATTCGTCCGCAAGTTTGAGGCCGATGCGTCCGGTAAGAAACGCAAAGGATTCGATCATTCGCTCAACATGCGGATCTTCGATTTTTTCTTCATCGAGCTGCAGCCGGGCGGCAATCTTCGGATAACGGCGGGCAAACTCCGCTCCCATCCGGCGGAGAAAGATCAGTTCTCGCTCGTAATATCCTAGTAGTTCGTCCCTCATCGGTAGTCAGTTATTATATGCCCATTCGGCGTTGACGGAAAGTTATGATCTTCTTTGCAATTTTGCAATGCCGCGGCTGTTTAAGGTTATGAACCGGAAGTCAGTTTCCGGACAGACGCCCGCGGCCTATTGCTCGGGACGTACCTCGAAGTCGCCGGAGCCGAGTTCGAGCACTGTATCGAAAACGATTGGTTCCGGAGCCGGATCAATATCAAGCTGAGCTTCGATTCGAAACTTCAAAGCCCGCTCGGTCGCCGTCGGCGGCTCCATCGAAACCTGCAGATCCAGAAAACGAGGTTCGAAATTTCTGATTGCATTTTCCACCGCTTTTGCAAGCCGCAATTGCTCGGCCGGATTCTGTGCGCTCAAACCCGTTATGTCAGGCAGTCCGAAAAAGGCGACTGAACGCTTGGCTTCATCAAGTCCTTTTTCCGGCGATTCCAGAAAACACCGTGTATTGAGAAGCCACTCCAGATCACGTCTGACAGCCGCTTTGAGTTCGCGGAGCGATTGCGAACGCGATTTCGGCGCTTCACGGCTTTCCTGCGGGTCAAGGTCTATCAGCCTGTCGAGCACCGATGGCGTAACCTGCGTCTGATTGTCCGAGAGAGCCATAGAATATCCGGTCAAATGTAAAGTCGAGGGCCATACCGCTACAGGAAGTGAACCTGAAAGGCACGGCCCCCGAGAGTGAAAACAAGCCGGTAAGGTAAATACTAGACGACTGCCTTGTTGGCCTTGACGTCCCAGCCGGCTTTGCCCGCGCTCTTTGCAATACCTTTGTTATCCTGCTTGAAGTATTCGATTTCGATTTTGGCAAAGTTAAGCGAAATCTGATCCGTAGGGACAATATCACCATGAGCTGAACCGCCGGTCTGATAGCTTGATACCAGAACATCCGTCATCTTGATGGTCAAAAATGTTTCTTGCTTTTCGCCGGCTTTTCGGCAGGTGAGCAAGGCATCTTTGATATGTTTGCCACTGGCACAGGCCAGCATCAATTTCGGCGATGCCTGGTTCATTTTCATTACGAAGTGAAAATCCTGCATGCTGACCTTACCGGCGCCGCCGCCGCCGCCGACTCCGAAAGTGCCGGCTTGAGATTCGCCCCACGACCACGATTCGAGGTCGATGCTGCCCTTCATCTTGGAATCCTGACTTTCTCCCTCGATTCCGTCAATTTTCAAAAAATAATCGACTGCTGCCATTGAAATTTGCTCCTTTCCAAATAATTTAATTTTTTCCCAGCTAACGAAGTATCGGCATCGATTAGCCTCGGAAATATGACGCTCAGGCTTTGCATTTTTGCGAAACAACCTGAGCAATTTCCTTTTTTCCGGCTGCCGCCGCAGCCGCCGAAACAAATGAAATCATGTTTCTGCGGCCACGGCGAAAGGGCACGGAAAAAATGCTTACCCTTGTGCGGGTGGCGGGAGATCGGCGACGAGTCGGAGAGAAACCGACAGTTCGTCGAGTTGGAAGTGCGGCCTGAGGAATGCAACCGCACGGTAACAACCCGGTTTGCCCGGGATTTCCGCAACGTCAACGCGGGCTTCGCGCAGCGGATATTTCGCCTTGGTCAGCGGGCCTGCGTTGTCATCTTCGGTAACGTAGTTTGCGATCCAGCGATTGAGGAACGATTCGGCTTCGGATCTGGACATAAAGCTGCCGACCTTGTCGCGCATCATTGCCTTCAGGTAATGGGCGAAACGGGAGACAGCGAAAATGTATTGTAATTGAGCCGAGAGGCGTGCATTTGCATTTGCCGCATCGCTGTCATATTTCTTTGGTTTATTGGCCGATTGTGTGGCAAAGAATGCGGCATAATCCGTACCCTTGCAATGCACAAGAGGAATAAACCCGTTGTCTGAAAATTCTTTTTCACGGCGGTCGGTAATTGCGACCTCTGTCGGGCATTTCATTGCGATTTCGCCCTCATCGGTCTGGAATGTATGCGTTGGCAGACCCTGTACCAATCCGCCACCTTCGACGCCGCGGATGGCAACGCACCAGCCGTGCATTGAAAATGCCTCGGTAATACGGGCACCGAGTGCATAGGCTGCATTACCCCAGAGATATTTCTTGTGGTCGCGGCCGTCCACGTCTTCTTCGAAGCGGAAGGTCTCCGTCGGTTTTGTCGCTTCGCCATAGGGCTCCCGCATCAGGACATGCGGCATTGTCAGACCGACATAGCGGGAATCTTCCGATTCGCGGAAACTGCGCCATTTCATGTATTCCGTCCGGTCGAAGATCTTGGAGATGTCGCGGACGTCGGTCATTTCCGAGAATGTGTCCCAGCCAAACATCCCGGCCGAAGCCGCGCTGATGAACGGAGCATGCGCGGCGGCAGCCACGCCCGCAATCTGTTCCAGCAGCGCCAGGTCCTGAGGATGATTTCCGAATTCGTAATCTCCGATCAGGCATCCGTAGGGAGCGCCGCCGAAGGTTCCGTATTCCTCTTCGTAGATTTTCTTGAAAAGTGTTGACTGGTCAAATTCAAGCGAACGCTCGAAATCCTTGAGAAGTTCCTTTTTCGTGACGTTCAGGACGCGGATTTTCAATTGCGGACCGGTCAGGCTGTTACGGACGAGATATTGCAGGCCACGCCATGAGGCTTCAAGTCTCTGAAACTCTTCGTGGTGCATAATCTCATTCATTTGTGCCGAGATGAGCCGGTCAATTTCGGCAATTCGCGAATTGATGGCGACGTCCATATTCTTGGACATCGTCAATGTGCCGCTCATTACCTGATTGACGAATTCGGCGATCATATCCTTGGCGCGTTCCTTCTGATAATCGTCACGTGCCAGTTTGCCTTCGGATAAAATCTTATCCAGCAGGCCTCCTTCTTCTACGGTTTCGACCGCTTGGGGGGCGGCTTCTTTTGTGGATTTTGCCATCGTCCTAACCCTCCTTTTCGGCATCGAGGCCGAGAGCATTGCTCAACTCTTTCTGTTTATCGGCATTTGCGAGAATGTCTTCAAGCATTGATTCGAGCTTCTCGTTACCGTCCATCTTTGATCGCAGGTCAGATAGTTTCTGCCGTGCTTCGACAAGTTTGCGCAGCGGTTCTACCTGCTGTACGATGCGATCCGGCTCGAAATCTTCCATTGATTTGAACTTGAGCTCGATTCCCATCTTGCTGCCGTCGTCCTGAAGTTTGTTATCGACCGTAAAGGCAAGACGCGGAGACATACCGGCCATCACCTGGTCAAAGTTGTCAGGATCTATTTCAACGAATTTCCTGTTCTTGAAGGCCGGCAACGGCTCTTCCGGTTTTCCGACAAAGTCACCCATTACACCGACGACGAACGGCAATTCCTTTAACTCGATCGCACCGCCCACCTCTACGTCGTAGGTGATCTGGACTCGCGGCGGCCGGACGCGATCGATCTTATGCTGTAAGCTTTCCTTTGTTGGCATCTCGTGTTTCTCCTTTTATGTTAATTTCTGTTTATTATTTGATCATCCAATCAAAATCAATCCCGTCACGGACTTTACCAATCATCGTTGACGGATGTAGTTTCGCCCGATGTTTCCTCGCTCTGGTAACTTGAAGAATCATATGAATCCGAATCGTAGGAGGAATAGCCCGAACCAAGCCCCAGAGTTTCGCGGATGCTGCCGAGCACGGCTTCATCCTTGATTACATCCTGAAGCCAGGAATCGAGCGGCATATTTCCCCAGCGGACGGCTCTTTGCACCAGATAAGCAACGGGGCTATGCGGCTCCGTTCTTTGAAAGAATGCGGCGATTTCCGCTAATTTTCGCAATGCGTCCGCGCGGCCCGAGACGCTGCCGCTGGCGGATCGGGTTCCGCCTTCTGAAGAGGCTCCTTCTTCGCCGGCACCGGCCGCTTCGTCTGCCGGATCGGGCTCTTCGGCACGTTTTTCGGCAAGCAGCTTTTTGACAAGAGTATGAACCGCATCAAGGGATTTATTCAACTGGCCGAGTCCCGGCATCTGATTGCGGTCATACCGCTCCTCGATTACGCGATTTAGTTCCCTAAGCGCTTCCCAGCATTGCTCGAGAGCGTAATTGGTTTCTTCGCAAAATTGACGTTTCGTCGCCGCACGTGCTTTTCTCCATTTATCGGCGGTTGTCCGGTTTTCCCGTTCGGCCTGGTCCTTCAGATCCTGAAATTTAGTCGCCTGCTCGTGATCCAGCGAGGAGAAATCTTCCGGGATATCGAACTTTTTGGCGTCTTCCCAGTCGAGAAAGCCATAGCCGGCCTGCGTAACGGGCACACGTTTTATGGCTAGTGAAACCTGCGTGTCCATCCAGGAAATAGCATTGGCGCGGCCCTCCATATCGCCTTCGTCTATTTCCGGGTGAAGCGTGTCCCAGAATTGATCCTGTAATGCGGCAACGAGTTTCAGACTATCGCGAAAGCCTGCAAAACCATAAACTTTGACAAGCGATTCCGAAAGCCAGGCGGCGATTTGAATGTCCTTGGTTTTGGTAGAAAGGGCATCGACTGCGAGCTCTATCACTTTACGATAATCCGCCGTTTTTAACTCTGTCTGCCATTCGCCTTGCAATAAGGCGTCATCGGCACGGCGGGCTTCGGTGATTTCGTCGTAGAGCCCGGAATATCTGAGGTTTTCACCGGAAGGCGAATCCTCTGAAATCGGAGTCAAAAGAGTCTCGAAATCTATTACCGGGGGTTGTTCGAGTTCTTCACTCATTTAATCAATCTCCTCAATAACCGGGAAGAATAACCGGCAACGGTGTCATTTGTGCGGGATAGCCGTATTTTACCCCAAAAATGCGCAAAATGCGCGTAAAAATTCTATGAAACTGCTTCCGGCTGCGAATCAGCCCTGTTGAAGCTTATCGATTTGATATCGAGCATCGGGCGGTCACGACCGCTCATCCAGAAAAGCCTGGCTCCTTCCCCAACGTACAGTTCATCCCCGAGCTCCCGCCAATCTACGGAACGACCGAGCCGTACAAGGTCGTCTGAGTGCTTCCAGGTATTGGCATAAAGCGACGGGAGAAACATCTCACCCGTCGTTCCGTTTACCATCTCTACTTTTGCCTGCGGCCAATAGACATCGCGGAGCGATTTACGCTCCAGAAACTCGATGGAAACAACGTGTTCGAAGGGCAGCCAGACATAGACATCCTTTACGAATGCTTCGAAAACACACATCGTCAGGTCGTTATAATCACGAAAATCAGCATAGCCTTCGCCATCAACAGTAACGGAAAAGGCCGGCCGCTTTTCTTCAATCTCATCGAGGAGCTGCTTTGCACCGGCGACATCGCCAAGCCGGACGCGCTCGATTGCCTTTAACAAATCCTCGACATAATCCGGAAAACCCATCACGGCTTCCGGTCGCGTGGAATGTGAAAAAAGATGCAAACGGTCACGTTCCGCTTTCAGGTTCTGCCGGTAAATGAGAGTTCCAACCATCGCATTCGCATCCTGATGCCCGATTGCATCCAGTTGCTTTTCGGCGCGTTCCCAATCTCCGCTGAAACACGACAATTCGAAGAGAAATGTACGTGCGGAGACATTTGTCGGATTGGTTTTTACCAGTTTAATCGCCTCTTCGATTGCGCCTTTCAGGTCGCCGGCGTCGAGTTTCAGTTTTGCATCGTTCATAGAATCTCCGGTTTCAGATTATTACACTACGCGTTTTGCGATAGTAAACTGGCCGCGTGCGTTTATTTAAAGATATTTGCCGGTGCACGCAATTCCCGGTAAAGTCGCTTGTCGAACGGATCGCCGCCGCTCGGTTTGATCGTTGCGGTAATCGTTTTACCGCCGATCGAATAGGTCAGCAAATACTCGCCGCCGGGTTGTTTCTGGGGCCGGCCGGCATCGACAAAACGAAACAATCCCCAATTTCCGGGCATTGTCAGTTCGGAACCGGAACTGCCCGATGCCGTATTGGCATTTACGCTGCCCGTAGAGGTGGCCGCTCCGGAACCGCCGACCGTAACCTTAACTCCGGTCTCTGCCGAACCGGAGGCCGGGAAGGTGCCTTTTATCGAACCTGTTCCGTCCGGCGGAAGCTTCTGGCCATCGATTGAAACTTCTACAAGGGCATCCTTTGTCGGCCGCAAAGAAAATTCATATTCAAATTTCGGCGTCGGGTTGCTGCCGAACAAAGCTTTGCGTAAGGCTACTGCCTTATTGAGATAGACGATGAATTCATCGGAAAATTGCAGATCGGCACCGTCTTTGAGTTTCAACTGACCGTCAGCCTCTTCAAAATACTTCTCCAGACGGTCTTTGTAGAACTTTGTAAATTTTCCGTCATTTGGATTAAGAAAAGCTGAAATTTTGGTCAGGTCAGCATCGCTCTGTCCGTCTTCAAAGGGATAGCCTTTTTCGATTTCCTTTGCCGCAGGCAGGATTTCCTGTGTCCAGGCTTTGGAAATCTGCGATTTTACATCCGCACCGAGGAGAGCCCGAAGATTTGCCAGCGGCTCCTGTAAAAGCAGCGCTACCTCCTGAGCCGAAGGCGTTTCGTTGAAGCCCGCCAGCAGATTGGAGATAGCTGTTTCTCGCTGCCGTATCTTCAGCGGGTCTTCATCTTTTGCCATTTGTGCGGCAATTTCCTTCAACTTGTCTTGTGAAATTCCGTTGAAGGCTTTGTAAACATTCCCGATTTCGTTCCTGTATTTTTCGATCGGGGCATTTTCCGCCTGATCTTTCGTGCCGACGAAGGTAAAGAGCGGACGAAATTCTTTTTCAGGCTGGCTGCCGCCCGTATCAGTATTTGCAGGCGGAAAGATATAGCTTTTAATCCATTCCCACCAGCCCTCGACTTCAGGTTTGGCCGAAAGATTCGTGTTTCGTGAGATTTCACGAACAAGTATTTTCATTGGCGAATTTGCTGTCGAGAAGGCAAGCAATGCCTGAGTTGCTTCGTCCTTGTTGTTGTATTTTTTGACATGGGTATTCTGGACGAATTTTCGCCAATGGTCGGCATAGTCACGGTAGTAGCGATCAAGAATCAACGAAGAATCCGTAGATTTCGCAACTTCTTTTTTGCCGACCTCACCCATTACCCAGTCGTCTTCGCCAAGTTTTTTATCGGCTTCCTGTATCGCCACTTTCATCAGGTCATAGCCCGGCCGGGTAAATGCGCTCGGCACGGCGTAACTGCCCTCAATATAACTTGTATCGGCGCCGTTACGCGTCAGAATCGCCTCAACGGTAGTTTTACCGACTTTGTCATCTACCGTCTTGGAGATTTCCGTAACTTTTCGGCTGTAATAGCGGTAAACGGCCGGGAAATCCTTTAACTTGTTGCGCGTGTCGGCAACCAGTTTTTCGTCCAATTGAATACGCGGAAATCTGGCGTCGCCCTGGTCGCGGTCAACCTGTTTTGCCCAAAATTCCAGTTGCTGCTGGGCTACCAGTTTCATATCGGACGGAACTTTTGATTCCGTAACCCAGAAATCACGCAGAGCGGTCGCGATATGGCCGGATTCTGCCCTGTCTTTGTATGCGCCCGAGAGCATCAGATAAGCTTTCAGCAGATCGTAATAACGGCTCAGCGTCTGCTCTTCCTTTTCGGTCAATTGTCCGGGATTTGCCACCGGCTGACTGTTTGCGAATTTCCGTAATTCATCTTCGAGTCTTTTAACGGCCGGCTTTTTATAACGCTGTTCGACAACTGAAAAATACAACGGAAGCAGACTTTTTTCCAGAATGCTGTTTCCCGAATACATTCCGAAACGCATATAGATCGGCGGGCCGTTACGTTCGTAATCATCCAGCCTTGCCAGCAATTCGCGGAGTTCTTCGGTGGCATTTATTTCACGCCGGGCCTCGTCTTCCCGCTTATCCAGTGGATTTCGGCCTGCATCGGCCCGGACTATGGTCTGCACTTTTTCGCCGGTTGCTGTTGCTTCCTCCAGCATCTTCTTATTGTTGAAGAGCGAGACGGCCGACATCACAAGAAAGGCAAAGACCAGCAACATCCCAATCAAAGTTACGGCCCAGCCGAGAATCGGCGGGCGCTGTCTCTGCGCCAGGAATGTTTTGACCAGATCCTTATCGCGGAGAACCACATCACGGAAAAACCGGCGAATAAAAAAGCTGTTTGAAACTGTTTGAACACCCGCGGACTGATTCTTCGAAGGCGGAGCAGCGGTGAAATAAAAACCGCGTAAGAAAGGGTTTTCGCTGAAAGGATTGGGCCGAAAGAGTGTATTGACAAATGCACCGAAACGCCGCCGTGCAGTGCCGAAATGCAGTGGGAAATTGAATATACGAAGTTGACGGACCGGCGGAAACGGTGCAGACAGCCTGACGATCCGCCTTTTCATCAATGAACTATGCAATTTTTCGTATTCCGAATCGAATAGAGCCTGTGCGTTATCGCTTTTTTCAAGCGGAATGGTTGCTCCCCAGACCAGCGTTTTGTCCTCGGCCTTCGAGGCAGAAAAGGAATCCCGGAATCCCTCTATGGCATCGGCATGAGAAAATACGAGATATACGGGGAAACGCACTTTCAGCCGCTGCATTGCATCGTCGAGCCTGGCACGAAGCACCTTGGCCATTTGTTCTACCTGGCGCTCGTCGCCCTTGAGTATTTTTTCGCTGTCGATTACCAGAATGTAACCGTCAAGCGGCCTTTCCGGGCGATATTGCTTCAAGGTTTCAAGCAGTGCTGCCCATTCATCGGCATCGGCACCTTCGGTCTGAAAACGGCCGCCGGAATCAACAAATACCGCTTCGCTTGTTACACGCCAGTCAACACCGGCAGTCGGGCGGACGTATGCGAGCTCGGATTGCCGTTGGCTCGGCAGCGCCTGAAAGTTTAGCTCGGAACTGATAATCAAAGAACTCTTGCCGGATTTCGGATGTCCGGCGACCAGATACCAGGGCAATGCATAAACCGCATCGCGTCCGCCGGCGCCGAGGTCGGATGATTTCAAAAACCTGACAACCTCTTCCGCTCCGGCTGAGATTGCAGGATAGCTCCCTGCCGGAGCGGCTTTCCTGGCCGGCTGCGGCGTTGCCTGTTCAGCAGAATCCGCAGCGGCCGCCGCCTGCTCACGTTTTTTCTTCCGACGGGCGATTATGAATCCGAAAAGGGCTACAAACGGCAGTGTAATCAAAACGAAAGCGAGCAGTATCAGAGTTCTCTCGTAATAGCCTAATTGCGGCAAGGGAACGAGATACGTAATCATAGTAATGATCCCGTAAAACGAAAGCACCCCGCCGAAGCCAAGCGCGTATTTAAGCTGATCCGTATGCCAACTCATCTGTAAATCCTGTTGTCAATTTGACTCATCGACAGCACGCCCGTGCCTTCAGTTTCGGAGCTTGTCCACGGATTCCTGAAGGAATTTTGACGAAAGCAAAAACATTATCAAATAAACAATAAATGCAAGCCCGAGGCCGGCAAAGGTTCCGATTTTGGCCCAAACAGGCATTCTTTTTTTCGGCGGAGGCTTCGGTTGGTCATTAGCAAGCCAATCGGGAGACAGTTCAACAGGTGCGATCTTACCTGCCTTGACGAGTTCATTGGCTGTTTTTTGCATTATTGCAAGCAGCTTATCCTGTTCATAAACGGCATACCGCCCTTTGAAACCCAGCAGCATACAGTAGTAATAGACCTCGACGGCATCCTGAGTAACTTCTATCTGTGAGAGCATGGATTCGAGTTTTTCGAAAAATTTATTACCCGCAAGCTGCTCACCGAAATACTCCAACTGTAAAGGGTTCTTTTCCCATTCGATTTTAAGAGGGAAATTGGCGGTTAAAACAGTTTCGTCCACAAAAGCCGCAAGCGCAAATTTAGCTACTGAGACAATTTTATGGTTGAAACGGTAGCGTTCGGCCCGCTTTTCGAAATCATCCAGCATTGAGGCGACTTTCGGCCGTAAATCGTTTGAAGGAGTGATTATTCCCGCCTTTAGTCTTAAAATCAGGTCGAAAATCGGGCCTGCGAACGTTATCAGGTCATTTTTTGGTGCCGCATCTGCCATCGCATTAAATTACAAATAAATTATCTATGGTTTTACCGCATAGAGTTCAATTTTTTCGTTCGGAATTTCGCTTGGAACATAGACCGAAATCACCTTTGAACCAGCGATACCGTTCCAATACGGGCCGATGGTATCCAACTGGAAATATTTGAAGCCGACACGAGCCGGAATCGGCGCGGGAGGCGGGCTTGCATGTGTCAATACTACTCCGGGCAGTGCCGAACCTATAACAGAATCTATCACATCCCGCGATGCTATTTTGACAACGCGCGGTACGCCCTCGATTAGTTTCGCCTCGGGCATTTGGGCGTTTACTGCCAGATAAAAAGCGGCTTCTTTTATCAGCCTTTCGTCGTCAATACGACCGACATAGAGCGTTTCACGCGTTTTTTCGAGCGGTATCGGTACGCAGCGGCTCGGGATAACGGTTTCCAGCAGCTGACGGAGCTGCAGCGAAAGCGTGTTGAAAGTAAAATAAAGGTCGTCGTGGTCGTAGCGGACAATATCCTTTGGCTGCATCTCCAGTGAGAATGTCATCAGTTTACCGATCAGCGAGGCCATTTCCAGATATAATTTTTCGGGATGGACAAGCGGGGAGCGGAAATAATGAGACATTACCGGAATAGAGGAATTTATAGTATGCAGTAACCAGAAGACGGCCACTTCCGAGGTAGTAAAATCCGCAAGGCTTGCATTGCTTTGCCGGCGCTGTTCGGCAAGGCTTGCGCTTTTGGTTATCAGTATTTCCACAAGTTGGCGGAGCATAGCCGTCAGCCAGTCGGAAGCTGAAATCTTAAGTATGGGCGGGATGTATTCCTCGGATATTTGCAATTGTCCGGTTGGCGAACGCTTTAGCTCAGCGATTTTTATACTGGTAAAACCATCGCGCAATTCATCGTCAAAGATTATCCGGAGGTTGCTTTTTGCGTAGGCGATAGGTTGTTCGTTGGTTCCCGTTGTCTCGTCTTTGGCCGAACCGGCTTCTTGCAGATATCTTAGATTGGGGTCCGCAGCACCACCCGAAGCCTGAAAATTTGATTCACCTTTCTTTTTGGCCGGAATCGCCAGGTGAACGCCGAGACGGTCAGCCTCGACGCGAAAATGATTGCCTACGGGACGCATATTCGGTACCGCTTCCGCATCAGGGACATTGACAAAAAGTCCGTCCGGCATCACGGCACGGCAGACTGAAATCTGAAAGTTGCCGTTAGCGATGGCTTCGCCGCTGATTCTCAATTCGAGAACACCGTATTCATGCTGCATTAGAGAGCGAATACGTGAGTTCAGCAATTCTTCATAAAAATTGTCCCATTGCTGAAAGTGATGCGGCGTGAGCAGCATTCCTTCGTTCCAGACGATTTTTCGATAAGTGCTCATATGCGGTGGCTAAACGACAATAGTAGAACGAGAATCAAATTTAGTAAACAGGGACCGATTTGGCCAATAGTAAGAAGTCCTTTGTTAAATTATCTGAGCTGCAAAATCAGCTGTCCGGTTCAGTACGCGAAAAATTCCCCTGCTGCGGCTCGTCCCTGACATCTCCGTCTTTCGGAATCGCCTTTTGTGTAAGAATCTCGAAAAACTCTTTCATCCACTCCGGGCCGGTTTTTTCCTCGAAATCTTCCGGATATTTGGCTGCCAATTCAAGTGCACGGGTTAAAATCGGGAAGCCTTCGGCTGCCATTTTCCCGCGGGAGCCAAGTTTTCTCAGTGCCCTGGACGGCTTAATCAGCAAATCAACTACACGAATTCCTTGCGGCGACGGCGTGGCACAATTTTCCGCCGGTGTCGTAACAAGATATTCCCGACATGCTACGGGGCGATTCGGATGAATCGAGCAGGATTCATCCTCCAGAAAAGGGCATGGAATCCCTTCGTAAAAATATTCCAGCACGATCTCAATGCCTTGCCTGATTGCTTCATCGGGTTCTTTCTCCGGAGCTTTTCGTTGATGGTCGATAAATCTTTCGTACCAGCCGATTTTGTGGAAATGTTCCGCGGCTTTCCGAAAACGTTCGCGGATGACCGTTCTTCGCGGCTCCGGCATATTTTCGACCAATTCCGCAATTTGATAGACCTCAGATTCCGCAATCGGCACCGCCTGTCGGCAGCAGGCTCCGCAGCCCGCTTTGCAGGAAATCTTTTTGCCGGTGTTTTTTACTACATCAATTCCGGCTTCGACAAAAGAATTGGCCATCTGGTGAAAAATCGGCAGCATTCTGTGCGGTTTTACAGGTACGGCAGGTACGGTCACCTCGAACTGCATTGGAATACCTTCGACCCGAATGCCGATATTTCCCGTTATCCATTCATTAATATCCGACATTATTTGTGAATAAAATCGCGGTCCGGGTTTGGCACCCGCCGCGAAGTTGGATGTGTTACAAATCCAGTGCCTCTGCGTTGACACCGAATGCAGCCGGATTTTGCGTAATTGCGCCGATTGCAAGGAAACGAATGGCCATGTCGAATTCCGCCGGCGTTATTTTACTCTGTTTTTGTAAAAACCAGATAGTCCGGATTTCCCGCGAACTCTGTGGGAATTTTGTGGCCAAATCCTGTAAAAGGTTCCGCAGTTTCATCGTCTCGCCGGCAGCACCCTGATTATAAGCCGCAATCGTCAATAAACAATCATCCGCCAGCTCATTTCCGAGTTGAATAGTCAATTTATCCAGGGTATCGGCCATCGTCTGTGCCGTTGCCAAGACATCGCCGCGACTGTTTCCCAGTTTTGTCATCGCGGCAACGGCCAGAAACAGGGGTTTTACGTTCTTTGCTGCAGCCAGAGAACGTAACTGGGCAGAATTTTTACGGGCGGATTTGATGTTATCGGCCAATGCTGCGGAGCCTGTAAACTCCTTGGTCTTTGCGGCTACGATTTTTGCCTGATCTGAGGTCAGGAATGCCTTCGGGTCGTTTTGTGCAATTCGTCTGAGAAACTTTGCGGCGTTTGCTTCGATTTTGGCTTGTTCGCTGTCGGGCGATGCCGTGGCCGCCGGGACGACAGTTTCCGGCGAGGTGCTTGTCGGAGGCATATCGGATTTATTTACAAGTGCTTTGTCGGGTTCGGTTTCCTGGTCCGATGTTTTTCTCCGCTTCGGTTCTTTTTCTATATCGGAAATGTCTTCGTTTGCATTAGTCAGAGCCTCATCAGCCGCATTGGAATTGCGCGATACCGCTATGAAAATTACAATACCAACAATAATTACCAAAACGGCGGCGACTGCCGGACCTGCAAAAAGTAACCAAAAGGGAATGCCGGTTTTTGTATCCGCAGTGTTTATCGTCTTCCCGGATACGGATGGCGAGGCCGATTGCCCGGCCAGAGCGGAACGGGTCTGCCGGGATAAAGGTTTTTCAACCTCAACATTCACTTCCAGGCCGCCAAAACCAACAATATCGCCATCCGAAAGTGTAACCGGTTCGTCAAGCCGTTTGCCGTTAATGGTTGTACCATTGCTTGAATCCAGATCGGACAGAACGAAAAAATCACCGATTTTATCAATTCTGGCGTGTTTACGTGAAAGACGTGAATCCGCGATTGTCAGGTCGCACTCCGAATGCCTGCCGATTATAAACGACGATTTATCGACCGTTACGGCTTGTTTGCGGCCTTCACTGTCTAAATAGGTTATCCGGAGTGCGGTCATAATTCATTTATTGCGAATAGGTCGAAAGCGGACGGAGGTTTAAACCAAAATCTTGCGGGTTTTCGCCGACGATTGCAGCAGCAAAAAACTTCGGGACGTATTTGAAATTCTCAGATTGGAATTGTGCCGAAAGTTTTTCGCCATTTGCAATCAGAGTCCAGAAATCGCGTGGCAAACCGGAATTAGAGTCCAGAGCTTTTTGCAAATTTGCGCTCAGGCCGCCCTCGCCGCTGTTATAACTTCCTATCGCTAACGGCACGCTGGCCGGACCGGTGCCAAATCTTCCCGTCAATGCTTTCATATATGAAGCGGCAGCTTTCGCAGCGGGTTCAGGTTTACATCGATCGTCCGGTGAGGAGACCGAGGCGGTCTTGATAATTCCGTCATTCGGGACAAAATGCAGTTTGGCGGTTGCGAAGGTAAATTGAAACATACCCAGCGGACCGGTTGGGCTCTGCAGACAGACGCAATGCTCGGATTCTATCATTGCCAGATAAATGCCGATTCTCGGGTCCGTGCCCTTTTCGTTAAAAGCTTTGATGATAAAAGGTGCGTTTTTGCTTGCGCGTTCATATGTTGCCTGCAAATTGTCGCCAAATCTGCAGCCGCTGAGCGGTTTGACAAAAATACGTTTTGCATAAGCATCGGTAAAGCTTTTTATCTTCTCGATTGCTTCCGGCGGTATAGGTTCGCTACTGGAATTACCGATAATCTGGGCTATCTTCATCGCACGGTCAGCGATGTACTGCCGTCGCTCGCTGTCCGTAAGATCGAGATATTTCTTTCCCGCCGGCATGGAGAAAGCCGTCTGTGACTGCTTAGGCGAAGTTTGTGTAAGTGTTTCTTTAACAGGTTCATCGGCACTTTCATTACGCGGAGAAGGAGAGACCGCGGGCTCGGATTCGGTAGTTTTGTCTTTATCAGGTTTTTTTTCAGCGACATAAATATCGGTATTATTCAACGAGCTTTCTTCCGTTTCTGACGAGCGGGCAAATAGCCGTATGACGACAAAAGTCATGGAAACTACGACAATCGTAAGAGCTAGCCCGATAAGCAATGCAGGTAAGAGTCCGATTAAAGATGGCTTTGGTGATGGCGACGGGTTTGAACTTATTTGCGCTGAGCCGGCAGTTATTGACTTATTGACGGAAAAGAGGATTTTGACCGTTGTGTTATTCCCCAGGAGTATTGAGTCGCCGTCTTTCAGGGCTTTTCCGGCGGGCGGAACCTTTTCACCGTTTACAAATGTGCCGTTCGAAGAGTTTTCGTCAACTACCCAGATTTTGTCTCCCTCGCGGTATATAGTTGCATGCAGACGGGACATGCCCGAATCAGCAAACCGTAGATCAGCGTCACTGCCGCGGCCGAAACTCAACTTTCCGGTCACCAGCTTGTGTTCGCCGTAACCTTCCGGCGTCGGGTATTTGATAATGACATCCTGCATCCCGCAAACATTCTACATCGCAAGGCGATATAATTCCGAGAGCGGACGGTCACGCTTCAGGCCAAATTTCTGCGGATTTTCCGCAACGATTCCCGCGGCAAAAAACCGGACTAACTGTTCCCGCTCCTGCGGAGTTTTTATAGCTGACCAGACATCGGTACGGTTTGCAGGCAGCGTTGCTTTCCACGTTCCCGCTTCCTGAGGCGATTTTCCGAAGGCGGCAGCCGCATAAATGACATCGCCATCAAAAACGCCAAATACGATTGATTTCATATAAAGCGCGGCTGCCTTGGCGGCACAATTCTGTTTCGGGTCAGAAAGTGTTTCATTACCGCATAGCCCGTTATACCCATTTGTCGTAACAAAATCGTTGGACATCTGATAAAGTCCCTCCAGATTGTCTTTTTTATCGGGCTTGAAACGACTTCTGCTCATTGCAAGGATAAATCCGAGCGGTGCATCCAGATTTTGTTCGCGAACAAAGGCAATATTTATTGCGTCGCGGTATTTCGAGGCCTGCTCAAAATAGCCTTCAACCGCATAATCCGCTGTTCGTTTTTGCACCTCCTGCAGAAATTGCTTATTGGAAAGATTGTAGGTAAAGTTACCGGAAAATTGTCCGACCAGCCTTTTGGACATTTCCTGGACTTCGAGTATCGAAACTTTATTTGCGGTTGTTCCGGAATTCGTTGCGTTTGCGTCGGACAGGCTCGCGGTTTGTGAATTTGAAGGCGGCCTGATCTGTCTTGTATCAAAGGCCAGTAACACAGGCGCAGGTTGAAAAACAGGTTCGCCGTTTTTGTCTATCAGCATGACGCTCAAAGCGTGATCAATGCCGTCGGCTAGATCCGGATGATCTTTCGGGTCTAAAGTAACGGTAAATGGCGGTTCATCCGATTTGGCAAACTCGACGCCGTCAATTAAAAAAACAGCTTTGGAGACACAGCCGGCATTTTCGGTTTCCAGTTCGATTTCCGTCGGTTTGATGATTGTATCGCCGGTTTCAGGCGCGATAATTTTTGCCGTCGCAGCACAGGATGAACCACGCGTTAAATACAATGCGCCCGCGCCAATGGTTAAAGCGAGCCCGAGGGCACCTGCTGCACCGATCATCATCCATTTGTTGTTGCCGCCCGCATCCGTTTCGGCGGGAATTGTGCCGGATTGCCCTCCGGCTTGTACGGCTGCAAGTTCAGGCTCAGCCTCGCCCTCGAGATAAAAATTCAATGTTGCTGAATTTCCCAGAATGATGTAATCGCCGTTTTGCAGCCTGGTTTCTGCGGAAACGGGAATGCCGTTGACGGCCGTGCCATTGCTGCTGCCAAGATCACGGAGATAAAAGCCGTCAGACTTTTGAATTATTTCCGCGTGATTTCGCGAAACATTGGCATCGTCCGGAAAAGAGACGTCGTTGTCGGGAGTCCGGCCGAGCGATAACCGGCCGGTTATCGGAATCTCCCGATCTGAAAATTTTATTTTTCCTTGCTGCACGGTAATCTACCTGCCGTCTCCGGCAACATTCTGACGATTCGGATATGAAAATTTGCTATTCAGAACGGCCCGTCGTTGCCGGCAGGTGCGATGAAAAGGACATAAACAATTACGATAAAAGCAGCCAGAGCCACAAGCATCAACCCGATCCCCAAAATAACATACATCCAATCCACTCCGGGTTTTTCCGTCCTGCTGTTCTCGACCGGAGAATGAATTGACTCGGGCGGGTTTGTACTGAGTTGTTCATAGATATCCGGTTGCGGTTCTACCGGTGGCAGCGGCATTTGCTCTCCTGCGGCAGTTTGCGGCGGCGCGGCCTGTTCAGCCGAGGGCGAAAATTTCCTCATTGCAGTTGCGGCATAACCCTTCGGGAGATAGCCGCTGGTCTGCTGAAACTTTGGCGTTGGCATCCTCCACTCGCCGGTTTTTCCTTTACCGGTCAAATTGTCCGGTGATTGCTGTTTTTCCCGGGAGATTTCCGATTCATCACTGCTCATTGCCCGAACTTTCCCCGCAGCGTTGTTATATCATGATTTCTGTAATTCCAGTAGATCTGATCGCGTAATGATGCCGGTTATACGCTTAAAATCCTCGACAAGCACTGCCGGAGCTTTTTGTAATTTTTTCTTTACATCATTGAAAGTTGCGTCCACATCAACAACCGGAAAACTTTCTTCCATAATATCGGCAACGTTGGAATTCAGAAGATCCCTGTTTTCAAGCAATTTGGCCAAAATTCGGCTTTCACGTAAACTGCCGACTGAACGCCTTTCTTCCAAAACAGGTATTTGCGTGACGGCATTTTCATTCATTTTTTGCAGGGCGGATGCAACGGTTTCTCCCGGCTCTGCATAAATGAGAGAAGCCGGGGCACCCGAATTCTTGGTTTCGGCGATGAGGCCGGCGGTTATTTTCTGCGGTTCCAGCAGAAGTTTTTCCTTCATCCACTCGTCAGAATGGAATTTGGTCAAATAGTGTTCGCCTGTATCGCAAACTATGAAAACAACTACCGCATTTTCATCCAAATCCTTTGCTACCCGGAGTGCGGCGGCAAAAATCGTTCCGGTTGAGCCGCCACAGAAAATGCCTTCACGACGAGAGAGTTGACGTGCCATTTCGAATGACTCTCTGTCTGTTATGTTGATAATTTCGTCAATAATCGAAAGGTCGGCATTTCCGGTCGGGAGAGCCTGCCCGATGCCTTCTACCAGATAAGGCGTTGCCTCGGGAACCATTCCGGATTCCTTGTAAGTCTTAAAAATCGAGCCATACGGGTCGGCCCCGATCACTTTTATTTCCGGATTCATTTCTTTCAAATAACGGCCGGTGCCGCTGATTGTCCCTCCGGTACCAATGCTTGCAACAAAATGCGTGATTTTTCCGTCGGTATCTTTCCAGATTTCCGGCCCGGTGGTGCGGTAATGAGCCGCCGGATTAGCCGGATGATTATATTGATCGGGGTAAAAAGAATTTGGTGTTTCTTCGGAAATTCGTTTTGCGGTGGCTACATAATGGTCTGGCGTTCCGGGCTTTGCGGCGGCAGGGCAAACGACTATGTCGGCCCCCAGCGCCTTGAGATAACGCATTTTTTCTACCGAGACCTTGTCTGTCAAGACAAAAATGCATTTATAGCCGCGGGCTGCCGCCGTCAAAGCAAGTCCGATACCGGTATTGCCGGACGTTGCCTCGATTATGGTCCCGCCTTTTTTGAGGACGCCTTCTTTTTCTGCCCAGTCAACCATCGAAACTCCAATCCGATCCTTGACGGAATAGCCCGGATTGAGGCTTTCCATTTTGGCAAAAACTTTTGCCTTGATTTTGTGTTCGCCGGTAATGTTATTGATCCGGACAAGCGGAGTATTTCCGATTAATTCAAGAATATTGTTGAAATATTTCATTTTTTGTGAATATTAACTGATTTTAGACTGAAATATATTTCTCCCTGATGTGAAATTCAGAGAAGTTTTACTGCTTTTGCTGGTATTGTAACGCTTTTTTGGATTTTAAAGTAGTGCGCTTCGGGATGGAGCAAGAATAACAGCTTATCAGGCTGCGCAGGAATAGGTTTTGACCGGCAAAACAGATCAGGAGAATGCCATTTCTGCCCAAATCTCACTTCGTTTGGCAATCATCATTTCCGGATCATTGGTTATTACGCCGGAAATGCCGCGGTTAATTGCTCGGCGAAGGACGCGGGCACTGTCTGTTGTCCAGATCGTGACCGGCAGATTTCGACGGTTTGCACGTTTGATGAGCTTACGGCTTGCAAGTGCGTGATAGATTGATATTTCGTCCGCACCTATCTCAGCGGCCAGATTCACAAGATAACGATCCTTACGCAAAATGTTTGAAATTTTCGGTGCAAAAAGTGCGGCAGTTTTAATCTGCGGGCAGAGGGATTTAACCAGCGGTATCACGGTAAGCCTGAAACTTTTTATTATGACCTGTGACCTTAGGTCGGAGTCGGCTACCAGGCTGCAAACCGATTTCGTCAATCTTTGCAGTTCGTTTTCCCTACATTTCAGCTCCAAATAGATAAGCCCCGGATAATCTTTCAGCCTTTGGAGTACTTCTTCGAGACTTGGGATCCGTTCACCTGCATATTGCCGTTTTTCATCTCTCCGGCGACAGGCACGGAACCGACTGCCGACGTCGCATTGAACTAAATCGCAAGAGGGCATTCGTCTTACCTTGCCTTCTTTACCGGCTGTCCTTTTCAGGTTAGGGTCATGGATTACAACAGGAACGCCGTCGGCGGCCAGGCGTATGTCCATTTCGATGCCCTCGGCTCCAACCCTGAGGGCCTCTGTAAAAGCAGCAATTGTATTTTCGGGAGCAACTGCGCTTGCGCCACGATGTGCAATTATTCGCGGTAAAATCGGCCCGCCGTTTGCTTTGGCAATTGAAAATTTTGCCGAAAAGGAGCTGTGAGCTATTGTTTTTCCAGTAAAAAAATCGTTTTCGACCACGAAATCGGCTCCGCAATTGGAAATTCGAAATTACCGACGATGTTAAAATACTTTTGTGAAATTTTTCTTACATCTTCGAGAGGGTGAATTTTGAAGTTATAGAGAAGTTCAAGGACGCTTCCGACCAAAGAAGGCTTGACCGGCAATAAAACCAGTTTACCGCCGGGTTTGAGGACGCGGGCCGTTTCTTTAAGCCCATCATCCAGAGGAACATATTCCAGAACGCCACACGAGAGAACCAGATCGAAGCAATTGTCGGCAAATGGGAGGCATAGTACGTTTCCCTGAACGGTTTCAATGTTTGCCGCATCCACGTTTTTTTCTTTTCGTGCCTGCCCGATGGCAAGCTGGAGCGAATTCCGGGAAAGATCGAATGCAACAGTCTTTTTTGGCCTGAAACCGGCTTTGTGCAGTGCCATCGTTACTATTCCTGTTCCGCTGCCGGCATCCAGAACCATTGAGTCACGGTTGATTTCCAGGTCGAGTGAACGCAAAAAACGAGCAACCGAATCGCGATACCCGTTTAGTTTCAGCGCAAGGTTATGCACCTCGGCAATACGATCATAAAAACTGGCTGTTTTATCCTTTTGCTTTTTTAGCTTTGTTGTCCCCATTATTACGATGTAATTTAATCATTATTCCGCGAGGAGCCTAACTATCATTTCCTGCAGTTCTTCTATGCGGCTTTCGCTGGTCCCTACCTCGACAAAACGAACGATGCCTTTCTTGTCAATCAGCACAGCGGTCGGGAGTGCCGTTGCCCCAAACGTTAAGTGCGGACCCTGATCACGTGCAACTGCAAAATCATAAGGCAATTTATATTGTTCTTTGAAGCGCCTGAGATACTCCAACTCTTCATTTTTTGACACCGGCTTGTCATAAATGTTGCCATAATATCTTGTTATGCCGATAATTACCAGACCTTTCCTTGAATACTCACGATGCCATTCGCTTAAATGTGGAAATGCGGCAAGACACGGAGCGCACCATGTTGCCCAAAAATCAAGAAGCACAACTTTTCCCTTAAGATCGGACAGCCTGATTTCCGTACCCGGAATCCAACGATCTATCCCAATGATTTCCGGCGCCGGCTCAAGCAGCATTTTGTAGTGCCGTTCACGGGTTCTTAGCCGTCTTAGAACATCTTCACGCTGGCCCTGAAGTGTTAGATCCGGAAGGCCTGAATTCAATATCGAATGCGTAATTGTCAGAGCCTCGGACTTATTACCTGACAAAATTTTATGTATCAGCAATTTATCGATAGCGAGGAAATAAAGTCTCGTATTACCGACGGCTGCAGCCACTGACCGCAATTGTGAGGATATTTCTTCGAGGTTTTTTTCGTCCGCTAATGCACTGGAAATATCAAATGCAAGCAATCCGGCATCGAAAATTATATCCAATGCTGCCGGAGATGAAGCCTGTTTTTCATATGTTGCGCGTGCGATTGAAAAAGCCTCAAGAGCAAATTGCAGTGCGTCAGGCAAACGACCGGCAGCACGAAAAGACCGGGCGATCTCGATGTTGATCCGTAATTTCTCACTGGATTTTACAGGCTCATTTTTCAAATAGCCGTTGTAAACAGCCGCCGCCTCTTCCGGCTTTTGTTGTTTGGCAAGAACCACGGCGAGCAGAGCCTTTGCAGATTGTTGCCTTTCTGCCGTTGTATCGTCGTAAGCAAGGAATTTCCGCAGACTTGATTCGGTTTCAGCGTAATTTTCCGCTATCCAGTAGAGCAATGCAAGGTAATAAATATCCTCAGACGTCAGGTTGCTTCTGACTGCAGACGCGGCGGCATATCTGGCTGCCAATTGTTTTTGTTCTTTCTCTGCTTGTTGGCGGAGATTGTCGCTTACCGGAAGTTTCTTTTTCTCAAATTCCTCGTACTTCTTTTTTCTGTAAGTATTTGCTTCTTCGAATAATTCCCTGACGGTGGTCTGATCATTCGATGTGGTTTTCACCGGCACTCTGCCGGATTGGCCGGATACAACCGGACCTGAGGCGGCAAAAACACAGAATAATAGTAAAAGAAATACACGGTTGTTATTCATCAAAAAAACCTTATTTTGCCGAAGCTGATGTAATTGCCTTTGGCCTGAACGGATTAGCAATCGTCTGATGGCTGTCGTTAAAGATTTCGTTTGCCACAATCTCCGCAGTCCACGGCGATAGGAGTATGCCATTACGATAATGTCCGGTTGCAACCAAAAGACCAGGTGCCGATGGAATCTCGCCAATCAAGGGACGACTGTCAGAACAAAATGGACGCAATCCGGCGACTGCTTCCCCGACCGTCAGTTTATTTAACCAAGGGAAAATCTCCAATGCGGAACGCCGCAGAATTTCGATGCTATCGGGCAAGACTTGTTTGCAGAATCCAACGTCTTCGCTTGTTGCGCCGATGATAAGTCGGCCATCATTTCTTGGGACAGCGTAGAAGCGACTGTTAATGACAATACGCTTTGGTTGCAGTGCGGTCTTGAAATAAGCCATTATCTGGCCGCGAATCGGTTTTATACCGAGCAAAGGCAAGTTTAAGGTCGTCAATAAATAATCGGTCCAGGCACCGGCTGCCACGACGACTCTGTCTGCTTCTATCAGCATTTCGCCGGCGCGAATTCCCGTAACGCGGCCGCCGTTTTCCAGGAGGCCGGTAACTTGTGTATTTTCAATGACTTCAACGCCATGAAGCCGCGCGGAAAGTGCAAGCGCTTTTGAGAGTTTTCTATTATCAACCTGGCCGTCCTCGGGATAAAATGCCGCTCCGGCAATTGTCGGGGAAATGGCGGGTTCCAGTTTCGCAGCTTGCTCGGCTGAAATTATCTCAACCGGAATGCCCAGGCGGATTTGTCGGGCTATTTTTTCTGATGCTTGTTCTGCCTCTTGTGCGCTTTTTGCGACTGCAATTGCACCATCACGCCGTAATTCTATGTCCATGCCGGTTTCGTTCAGTAATTCCGCGGCAAGAGAGGGAAACATACGGTTAGATTCACGGCAGGCAAGATAAAAATCATCGTACTCTTCGCATTCGACATTTGGCGTCAGCATTCCAGCGGCGGCAAACGAAGCCTCATTGCACAATCTGCCGCGTTCAATCAGGACAACCCGGCAAATTTTACGTTTTGCTATGGCCCGGGCGATTGCCAATCCAATCACGCCGCCGCCGATTATCACTATTTTTCCCTCTTTTATGCTCACAAATCTTTCTAAAATTTAGCTTTAGGTTTATTATAGAACATCGATTTATGAAACACACCATTACCTTGATCCCGGGCGACGGCATCGGCCCGGAAATTGTTTCGGCAGCCGTAAGTGTTATTGAGGCTTCGGGAGTTGATATTGAATGGGAAACTCATCTTCTGGGAGCCGTTGCATTCGAAAAGTACGGAACCACAATACCGGAAGAAACGATTGAATCTATCAAGCGGAATCGGGTTGCCTTGAAAGGCCCGCAAATGACTCCCATCGGCAAGGGTTTCACCTCTGTAAACGTAGGGTTACGCAAGGCGCTCGATCTTTATGCCAATGTACGCCCCGTCAAGGCATTACCTAATGTGCCCTGTCGCTATCCTGAACTGGATCTGGTAGTAATGCGGGAAAATACCGAGGATCTTTACGCAGGACTCGAACATATAGTGGTTCCGGGAGTCGTTGAGAGCCTCAAAATCATCACCGAAAAGGCATCTACCCGGATTGCCAGATATTCATTCGAATATGCCAGAGCTAATGGCCGAAAGAAAGTTACGGCTGTCCACAAGGCCAACATTATGAAACTTTCCGATGGCCTTTTTCTCGATTGTTTTTATTCCGTTGCAAAAGATTATCCCGAAATCGAATCCGACGATAAAATAATCGACAATTGCTGTATGCAGCTGGTAATGAGGCCGGAACAGTTTGATGTTCTTGTGCTCGAGAATTTGTACGGCGATATTGTATCGGATCTGTGCGCAGGGCTGATCGGCGGGCTTGGGCTTGCACCGGGGGCAAACATCGGAGAGCTGGGAGCGGTCTTTGAGGCGGTTCACGGATCGGCTCCCGACATCGCCGGACAGGGGATTGCAAATCCTACGGCGATATTGCTCTCGGCACTGATGATGCTCCGTCATATCGGCGAAAATGATGCTGCAAATCGCATTGAGAATGCGATGATGGCTGTATTTGCTGAGGGAAAACATTTGACACGGGACATTGGCGGAAATGCGAAAACAGCCGAGTTTGCCGCTGCAATCATCGAAAAACTGTAAGTCTTTCGCTAATCAGTCCAAATTATTTGCAACGCCTGAATTCATTTGCGCTTCGAAGTTATCGCCTGCCGTTGTATCAGGATGCAATGGCGGCATCAAGGAGAAAGAGTGAAAAAAGGAATAATTGCTTTAATTACGATAATCGCATTTTCAGCAGGGACGCTTTTAGTTTCCGCACAGACGCAGCCGCGAAGCAGGCAAATGGTAATTTCTTACGGCAAATCCCGGATTGACAGTTCCGCAAAACTATCCGTAAGGTTTCTCGGTGTGGTGGAAGATTCCAGATGCCCAAAGGGTGTCAACTGCGTTTGGGCCGGAGCAGTCACAGTTAAAATTTCAGTCTCTTGTCCGGGTAAAGAGGCGAAAACTTTTGAACTTTCCAGTCTTCAAGGGAAAGAAACCATAGAATACGAGGGAAAGCGGATTACTTTAGTCCGCGTAACGCCATATCCGCAAGCCGATAAGCCCATTAGAAAAGCGAATTACCGCGTTACTTTGAAAATCGAACCTGTAAATTAAAATCTCCCTGACAGCAACCTTCTCCGGGAATCATTAAAGACGGGCATACGGACCCGTTAGTGCAATAAGTATCAACATTACTATGAAATAAGGCACTAAAACTGCCGCACCTGCATAATCTTTGGCTACTCTTTGTCCAAAGAATAAACCCAGAATAGCTAAAGCACCGAGAATACCGGCGACAAACATGACTGATAAACTGCCGGTAACCAGAAAATAAATGATTCCGGCTGCAGACAAAAGACCGGTCGCTGTCTCCAGAATGGTGATTTTCAACAACATCAAAGGGACTAACCTGGAGAGCGGAGTCTTGGCAAAGTGATCCTTCAACCAGGCGAGATTTCCGTTCCAATCGAATATTTTATCCAAGCCTGATTGAATAAAAAGAATAGCGACGAAAGCCGCCGTCAGCAAAGCCGGCAGGTTGCGGATTAATGAATCTATCGTCATTAAAATCTTTCTCCTCCATCGTTACTTGAACAAACGTTACACTTGCGGCAAATCGCTGCAAGAGGGGAATCAAGAGCGTTTCCTGCCATTCATCAAGGATTCGATTTCTTCGGGATGTTTAGGTACTTTCGAAGTAAGAATACGGTTTCCGCTTTCGGTTACTACGACATCGTCTTCGATTCTGATCCCGATACCGCGATATTTTGCCGGGGCCGTTTTATCATCTGGCGGCACGTAAATTCCGGGCTCAACCGTCAAAACCATTCCGGGAGCGAATGGTCGCGAAATTTTTGCATGTTGATCCACGAAATACCGCCCGGCATCATGAACATCCAGACCTAAGTAATGCCCGACTCCATGCATATAATATTTCATATATGCTTTCTTTTTTATCAAATCAGAGGTTTTGCCTTTTAATAAACCAAGTTTAACCATTCCTTCGGTTAAAAGTTCAATCGAATATTCCTGCCGCCCTTTAACGGTATTGCCGGGCCGCGTGTATTCGATACATTTGAGTTGCACGTCAAGCACTACGTCATAGATTTCCTTTTGAGCAGGCGAAAAGCGTCCATTTACGGGAAAAGTGCGTGTGATGTCGCTTGCATAAACCTGATATTCAGCTCCGGCATCTATCAGGAGCAGGTCGCCATCCCGCAATACTGCGTTGTTTTCCACGTAATGAAGTATTGTCGCATTTGGTCCGCTCCCGACAATTGAATTATATGCCACGCCGGATGCCCCGCGATCCCGCATATGTGCTTCGATCAGAGCTTCTACCTGCGATTCGTTCATACCCGGACGTACCTTTTTCATAGCCAGAATATGGGCTTCGGCGGCAATATCGGCGGCTTTTTGCATTAGCTCGATCTCTTCCGGCGATTTGTGTAACCGCATCTCGCCAATAATGGGCGTGGGGTCAATGATGGTATGCGGCGGATAGGCTGACTTCAGTCTTCTAACACGCTGTTCCTTTAAATAATTCAGGATTAAGTGATCAAGTGGACCGTCAACGGCAAAACGGTAATACAGAATATCGCGGCCGTTGAGGATTTTCGGCAGATCGGCTGTAAACCTTTCAATGGAAAATGCTCGATCCGCACTAAATTTACGGACGGCGCCTTCAACTCCGGCGCGACGGCCAAACCATGTTTCCATTTCGGGGTCGCGCGGGCGAACATAAAGTGTGTAGGGAGCCTTTTTATTGCCCGGATCAATAACGGCAATGGCATGAGGCTCCGGGAATCCCGTAAGGTACCAGAAATCCGAATCCTGCCGGAATTTATACTCCGTGTCATAACTTCGGGTTTTTTCATGGGCTGCGGGAATAATGGCTATGCTATTGTCCGCCATTTGGCTGATGAATTTTTGTAATCGGTCTTTCATAGGCTTTTTCTGGATAAGACCAGTCTATCGTAATTCTTCGAAATCTCAATCCCCGCTGCGTTGAGATTGTAAGTCAGGATATGCGATTCTAGATATCAAAAAGGTTAAAATCTTTATTGCCTCACTAAATGTGTGGTCTTGGATTCCTATGGATCTCCGGATTACGGAAATTTTTCTTTCTGTTCAGGGCGAATCGTCTTATTCGGGTAAACCCTGCTCTTTTGTGCGTTTGACGGGTTGTCCTATGCGTTGTAGCTGGTGCGACAGCGAATACACTTTTAGCGGCGGCAAAAGAATGACTTTTGAGGAGATCTTCAGGCGGCTCGAAGAGTTTGGTTGTCCGCTGGTAGAGGTTACCGGCGGCGAACCGCTGGCACAAAAAAATGTTTTTCCGTTTATTGCTGAACTATGCGATCGCGGTTACGAGGTTTTGATAGAAACAGGCGGTTTTTTTTCTACCACTGAGATTGATCCGCGCGCCCATATTATTCTCGATGTTAAATGTCCGGCCTCTGGTGAGGCTGAGCGGAATCATTGGCCAAACCTTTTACATTTGAGGCCGGAAATGGATGAAGTCAAATTTGTTATTGCAGAAATGTCTGACTGGGAATTCGCTAAATCGATAATTGCCGAATATGATCTCCCGGAGCGGACAAGAGAAATTCTTATATCTCCGGTTTTTGGGATGCCGGAAACACCCGAATTAGCAGAAGCGGTAGCGAACAGCGGCTTGCCCGTGAGATTAAACCTTCAAATCCATAAATTTATATGGGGCGAAAATGCCCGCGGTGTATGAACGACAGTTTTGATAGTGTTGATTATGTCCGAAAAAGCCTGTAATAAAGCGATAGTTTTGGTTTCCGGTGGAATGGATAGTTGCGTCACTGCTGCTATCGCCGGTCGCGAGACTACTTCAACGGCCTTTTTACATATTAGCTATGGCCAATTGACGGAGAAGCGCGAGAGGCAGGCATTTAACGACATTGCGGATTATTACGGCATCCGAGAACGGCTCGACGTATCAGTTGAATATCTCGCAAAAATTGGCGGGTCTTCGCTGACTGATCGGGACATTCCGGTCAGTGAGGCAAATCTCGAAAACAAAGAAATCCCTACCAGTTACGTCCCGTTTCGCAATGCAAATATGCTTGCCATAGCTACCAGTTGGGCGGAGGTAATTGGAGCCGCAAGGATTTATATAGGTGCCGTGGCCGAAGATTCAAGCGGATATCCGGATTGCCGGCCTGAGTTTTACGCAGCATTTCAATCGGCGATAGACGCCGGTACAAAGCCCGATACTAAAATCGAGATTTGTACTCCGATTATCCATCTCACAAAAGCGGAAATTGTTGAAAAAGGAATCGAACTCAATGCACCGCTTCATCTGACCTGGTCGTGTTACAGGAGCGAAACGCTTGCTTGCGGCAACTGTGATTCGTGTGCATTGCGGCTTCGCGGTTTTGCACACGCAGGAATTAAAGATCCGATACCATACGCGGACTGATTTCCGGCAACAGCCGCAATTTATTACACAATTTCATATGGCGGTCAATATTTGCGAATTTCCAAGTCATTACGGCTGAGATTCGCTTCTTTCAGATCACCAATCGCAATTAAAGCTATTTTATCGGTAATTAAAAATTCACGGGCAATTTGCATTATGTCATCCAAAGAAACGGCTGCTATACGCTCAAGCGATTCCTCGACCGGGATCTGATGTCCATGGACTAATTCGAATTGAGCCAGCGTAGCGGCACGGTTTGCCGTATCCTCGAGGCCCAGCAGTATTGACGCCCGCAATTGATCTTTCATCAGTTCCAGTTCATCGCTTGTGACACCTTCACGAACCAATAAATTAAGTTCTTCAACTACAATCTTCAATAAATCGCGGGCTGATTCCGGTGATGTAGCTGCGGAAATGGTAAGAAATCCGAAATCCGAATAAAAGGACGCAGAAGCACCAATATTATAAGCCAGGCCGTGCTCCTCCCGTACCTTCTGCCACAAACGGCTGGAAACGCAGCCGCCTGTAATGCCCGTAAAAATTTCGGCAGCATACCTGCGTTCGTCACGAGCCGAGACCAATGGCATCGCTAACATCAAATGCGTTTGTTCAAGTTCCGGTCGGGATTCCAGATAAACCGGTGCTGCCGGCTGCGGCGGCTCGTCTGCGGGAGAAAAACCATTGTTTGATGGGAAATCCAGCGTTTCGGCTAATTCAACCAGTTTATGATGCTCGAGATTGCCGGCTGCTGCGATAATCAGATTGCCCGGATGGAAAGCTTTTTTGTGATAATCGGCAACAGTTTTCGAATCAAACCGGGTGAGACTTTCCGGAGTGCCGGTTATGGGGAGTCCGAGCGGATGATCGGGGAAAAAATGCTTATGAAACAATTCGTCCAGCAATTCTTCCGGCGAATCTTCATTCATCTTGATTTCTTCGGTAATAACATTCCGCTCGGTAAGACAATCCGTGTTTGAAAACTGCGGTTTGGTGATGAGCTGAGCCAAAAGGTCAAAAGCATCATTGAAACGATCCTTCGTTACCTTGAGGATAAAACCGGTTTCTTCATAACTGGTGAAAGCATCCAGATTACCGCCAAGCCTGTCCTGCAACGCAGCGAGCTCACGTGCCGTATAACGATCAGTGCCTTTGAAAACGCAATGTTCGATAAAATGTGTGATTCCGTTTAGATGTTTCGGCTCATTTCTTGCCCCGAGACGGCAAAAAAATCCCAGTGTGGCGGATTGAGCCTCCGGCATTTGATCGGATATAACAACCAATCCGTCGGGCAGCAGGGACCGCTGAATTTTTTCTTTCATAAATAATGCGACGGAAAGACTATTGCGAAATAGCATTAAATAGCAGCGGGAAAGTTGCCAAACTCTGCCCACGATACTGCGGGCGGAAGCCGAAGAGGATAATCTTGCCTTTACCCATTCGGACCTCGACGAGAGCCGCCTTGCCGGCGATCCTTTCGGTGCCTAGTGCCCAGCCGGAGAGCAGGATTTTTTTCGGGTCGGTCGGGTAGCGGGCGATGATGCTGTAACTTATCCCGCCGTCGGCAGACCGTGTGCCGCTCTTTGCACTCGCCGGCGTGACCTCTACGCCGCCGGTCATTTCAAAAGCCGGCGAATTCTCAAACCATGCTATCGACTGCTGCGGCATACCCTTCGCGATCGGGTGATTTGTGTCAATTTCAGTGCGGAGGATCGAGCCGGGGATGTAGAAATCCTTGCGGTCGAGCCCGGCGGTCACGTTTTTGATCGGCAGATTGAACTGTTCGATAGCAAACAACGACGAGCGGTTGAGAAAGACGAGCGTTCCGCCGTCTTCGACAAACTTCTTCAGATTCTCAACGCCCTCTCGTCCCACGCCGCCCACATACTCATCCGGCATCGAGCCTTTCGGATAGCCATTGAGGATCTGATTGGCGGATTGGTCGGGGAAAATGATTCTACCGGATCTAGAAATATGTTTCCTTATCGAATCAGATTCTATTTGCCCGATCGTAAAGCAGCAATCGTTGAAGAAGAATCGTTTTTTGTTCTCACCCACCCACCGTGTCCAACCTTCATCCATCGAAGGAATATGAGATCGAAAAATCAGGGCATCAGCATAATGCGTTGCACCATGACTTCCGCCGCAACCGCAACCGCTCCCATGTCCAAATTCTATCTTGGAGGTTCGATACCTGAAGGTCTTGAGGGCTGGAACAACTTCTACATTCAACAACAAGGGAAGGCTATGTGCAGTTACATCATAGGGTGCGATGGGGATGTTGTTGTCATCCTTCAGGTCCGGATATGTCTGATTCTCAAGTAGTGTCTTCACGAAGCCACCGTAAGGTTGAGATAGCGGAATCACGATACTACCTGCTTCAAACCGTCGGCCCTCGAACTCGAAGCTGGAGCTAGCAGAATAGATTTCAACGTCACCTCGTTGAAGGGTGCCTATTAACTCCGATCGTCGGTAGTATGCATCTATATCGTCCTTCCTATAAGGCAAAATATACGCAAACAACTCGCCACTATTCCTCGGTCTCACTGCCTCTTTCCCGATCTCATAAAACCTCGTCAGCCATCTTTCACGATTGTCAGCCGCATGATTCAGCAAACTAAAAGCGGTGGCGGTCATGTAGTCGGTGATGTTGCGCAGGCGCCACGTGCCGCCACGCCATACGGGGCCGAAGTTCGGCGATTCGACCTTTGCGTCGAGGCCGCCGGGCGATGTCCCGAGCTGTTCAAATTTTACTTCGACGGGCGTTGCGAGCCTTGCGGACGCAGTCTCTGACAAAATTCGCACGCCGCCGTGGTAGTGCGAGTATGCGCGTGCGGGCGTCCAGGCGTCGTAAGTTGTGCCGGTTGTTATGCCTTCAAATCCTTGTTTGCGAAGGTCATTCGCCATATAGTTACCTAGTTCGGTGAAGCCTTCGACGATTTGTTTCGGCACGTTCGGCTCGACCGGCGGCATATAGGGAGGCAAAAATTGCCTCGCTCCGTAGATGCCCTGTTGATGTACGTCGAGCACAATCTGCGGATGCCAGACGTTGTGGATTTTATCAACGGTGAGCTGCGTCTCGACCTGCGTAAAGGCGTACCAATCGCGGTTCAGGTCGTGGCCCGTGTATTTGTGGTAAAGTTCGGGCGGTTCGGTGCCTTCGAACGGTGTCCCGAGCGTTTTATCGTACCAATTTTTGACGATATCCACGCCGTCGGGGTTGAGGCTCGGCACAATGAGAATGATCGTTTTATCGAGTATCTTTGATATCCGGGGATCGTTTCCCGACGCGAGTTCGTGTGCGACGAGCATCGACGACAGATAACTGCCTACCTCAGTAGAGTGGATACCAAATGTCATCAGGACTATCGTTTTACCTTCGGCGATAAGACGTTTTGCAATGTTGTCATTTGATCTGATTTTTCGCGGATCTGCCAGCTTGTCATTGATTTCTCTGTAATGATCAAGGATGCGCAGGTTTGCCGGGCTGCTTATGGTTGCGTAAACAAAGGGCGCACCCATTGTGGACTTGCCAATCTCTTCAAATATGACCCTGTTACTTGCGGCATCGAGTTTTTTGAAGTATTCGACGACTTTGTCCCAGCTCGCAAGTTTCCTATCATCACCCGGTGTAAATCCCAGCACGTCTTTTGGTTCCGGTATTTGACCAGCTACCGGGAAGCCGGCAACAGCGAAAATAAAGAGAAATGACAATTTGGCGACAATGTTCAATCTTCCGGTCATATGATTTAGCAACTCCGGCAATGGCAGATATTTTCGATAAATTTATCACATATCGGATAAATGCCTTAAGCGGTATTACAAAACTATCGCTGCGCAAGGTTGAATCAAATTGAGTTTCGCTGTAAATTCTTTGAGACACTTTCCCCGTTTCAATGTCACATTTCAAAGGAGCATTTACAGGATGAAAAACCCGTTTCTGGAGAATTTCCGTCCATATATACCCGATAACACAACCTTGCGTGAATTGACGCCTTTTCCGCTTATTGTTGGGACTTTATTAGGTATTATCTTTGGCGCTTCGTCGCTCTACCTCGTTTTGAAAACGGGACTTACAGTCTCCGCCTCGATTCCGGTCGCTGTCATTGCGATAACCCTTTTCCGAATTCTGTCCAAATTCGGAGCACGTGACGCAACGATTCTTGAAGCCAATGTCATGCAAACTGCCGGGTCGGCCGGCGAATCCATAGCATTTGGAGTCGGCGTCACTATGCCGGCAATTCTCATTTTGGGGTTTGACCTCGAAGTTACACGTGTAATGCTGGTAGCAGTCCTTGGCGGCCTTCTGGGTATTCTGATGATGATTCCGCTTCGCCGGGCATTGATTCGTGACCAACACGGACTTCTGAAATACCCTGAAGGTACTGCCTGCGCACAGGTCTTGATAGCAGGAGCTTCGAAAGAATCCAGAGAGGCTTCTACTGAAGCTGCCGGCGGCGAATCGGATGCCAGCGTGCTCCAACGTGGCAAAATCATTACAATCGGCTTCATTGCAGGTTTCGTCTATAAATCGCTCATGGACGTTTTCGGCTTTTGGAAAGGAGAGCCGGAAAAGGAATTCAGCGATTCGACTCTTAAAGGCGGTTCCGTTGCTCTGGAAAACAATCCGGCTCTGCTAGGAGTCGGGTATATTATCGGCCCATATATTTCTTCAATAATGATGGCTGGCGGCGTACTGTCATATCTGGTTATTATTCCAATGATCAAATATTTCGGATCAGGACTAAATAATCCGATACCGCCGGAACTTACAAATACCATCGATTCTATGAGTCCAAGCCAGATTCGGGGTGCTTATGTCTTGTATATCGGTGCCGGCGCGGTTGCTACTGCGGGAATAATAAGCCTTTTTCGCAGTCTGCCAACAATTTGGCACGGGCTGCGATCAGGGCTGTCTGATCTGAGGTCCGGCGGCAATAATGCCGATGGATCCAAACTGCCGCGAACAGATCAGGACATTTCGATGAAATGGGTCATTATCGGAATCATAATTCTAATGGCCGCCATAATGCTTGCTCCGCAACTTGGGATCAGCATCTTTCAGCATCCATATGTATCTTTTCTCGGGGCACTATTGATAATCGTTCTCGGCTTCCTTTTTGTAACGGTTTCGTCAAGACTTACCGGTGAAGTAGGTTCTTCTTCTAATCCGATCTCCGGTATGACCGTCGCCACGCTTTTGATAACGTGTCTGGTATTTCTGGCTCTGGGCTGGACGCAACCTGATCCATATTTCGTAACGGCACTTTCCATCGGCGGCATCGTTTGCATTGCCGCTTCAAATGGCGGTACTACCTCCCAGGATCTGAAAACCGGTTTTCTGGTCGGTGCGACCCCGCGTAATCAACAGATTGCAATTTTAATTGGCGCTCTGGCTTCCGCTCTGGTCCTTGGGCCGCTGCTGATTTTTCTCAATAACTCAAAGACTTATTACCAGCCGGTTGATCCAAAGGCCTTCAGCATTACGGTGCCGGAAGAAAAACTGGCAAAAGACGGCTCCGCACTTAGAATTGAGCGCGCGGGTGGTAAATACGCTGCTGATCCGAATGAATATCGGGTCTGGCATAATACTGACCCGAAACTTGGCCAGCCCGGAAAATATCTTGTAAATGCCGCCGGACAACCGGTTTATCTCGTTGACCCAACAATTAATGGCGTTATTACCAAAGACGAAAACGGAAACGATCTTGAAAGATACGATGCCCCGAAGGCGACACTTATGAGTTATATCATAAAGGGCATCCTTAGCCAGGAGTTGCCCTGGGGCCTTGTCTTGATTGGTGCAATGATTGCAATCGTTCTGGAGCTGACCGGAGCTCCGGCTCTTGCATTTGCCGTCGGGCTTTATCTGCCTATTTCTACAAGTGCTCCGATATTTGTCGGAGGTATGGTCCGTTGGTTAGTGGATTTATATTTAAAGCGCAAACTGGCCGGTCAAAATTTATCCGAAGACCAGATAATTGCCGAGACTGACAAATCCAATGGCGTTCTGCTTGCATCAGGTTACATAGCCGGCGGAGCGATTGCCGGAATTTTAATTGCTGTATTCGCAGTCGTTCCAATGTTGAAAGACATTCAGGATGCTTCAAATGCATGGGCTAAGCAGAACAACCCGTTTTTTGCCGGGTCCGCCTCGGATTTGTTAGCTCTGCTGCCGTTTGCTGTTTTGGCTTTTGCTCTTTACCTTGTCGGCCGTGAGAAACTGTTGCGTGGAAAAGTGGACGGTTAGAATCAGCCGGAAGGATTTTCCGTGGTTCCGGCCATTGACTTTATTCCTCAATGGCCGGATACTTTTCGGGAAAATCTTACAAATTTATTCACAATAGCCCATCCGGGCTAAGTTGCGGCTAGTTTTTGCCCGCAATTTGACGGGTTTTCTTTTTACAACAGATAACTAAGGAGGAAAAATCAGATTATGAAAAAAGCGGCCCTGTTGTTACTGCTTATATCTTTATTTGCAGTAATTGCAGCTTCCCAAACCACCGCGAAATCAGACTCTACCTCTGCTTCAACAGCAGAGAAATCCAAACGTCCGCCGGTTTTTCGTGCCAATAAGGACCAGATTGCCGCGGCTCAGGCAAAACTTAAAGAGGCAGGTCTGTATTCAGGCGAAGCTACCGGTAAACTGGACGAACCTACACGAGCCGGATTGAAAAAATTTCAGGAATCGAACGGGTTGCGTGCTACAGGAACCCTGAATCGTGCCACTCTGGAAAAAATGGGTATCGAACTGACGGAAAAACAACGACAGATTCCGATACCGGAAAGTTCTTATGCCACAGATAAGAAGGATAAGCCGAAGCGCCCACCTGTCTTCCGCGCGACAAAAGATCAGATTACGGCCGCTCAGCAGTTGCTTAAATCTCAAAACCTTTACAATGGTGATGCCACAGGCAAACTCGATGATCCAACCAGACAGGCTCTCCGTAAATACCAGGAGGCAAATGGTTTAAAGCCAACCGGTACACTAAACCGGGTAACATTGGAAAAAATGGGTATCGAACTTACAGATAAGCAGAAAGAAAACAACGGCACTCCGAAGCCTTGAATTCTACTTCGGGGAAATAATTGCGGCCGGCTCAAGCATTTACCGGCCGTTTTTATTTGGCAAATTCCTTGCTTTTCTATTATATTTATCACGCTTCGGATTTTGCCTTAGATCATATATGCAGGACATATATGCAGGAAACTAACGTTTATACATACCTCACGCCAATTGCACTTTTCTTTGTATTGCTTGAGATCGGCCTCTGTATTGTTTACAAGCGTAAATATATTTCTTTTCCTGAAGCAGTGGCTAATTTCGGCACCGCACTGGGTAATCAGACAGTCAACGTTTTAGTTGCTGCGGGCGTTTACGTTGTTTACGGGTATCTTTGGGAAAATTATCGTCTTTTTACAATTGAATTAAACTGGTGGACTTTTCTGCTTCTTTTGCTTGGAATAGATTTTATTTTCTATTGGGTGCATCGTTGGGGACACGCAATTAACATAATGTGGGCGGCGCATTCTCCGCACCATTCCGCTGAGGAAATGAATTTTATGGTTGCCTTACGTGCCAGCGTGACCCAAAGATTTTGTTCATTTCTGTTTTTCTGGCCTCTTGCCTTGATTGGTTTTCAGCCGCTGCATATTTATATGATGAGCGGCATTCATTTGTTCATCGCATTTCTGCATCATACCGAGCTTGTCGGTAAACTGGGTTGGTTTGAAAAGTACTTTACCACGCCATCACACCACCGGGTACATCATGGTGTTAATTTCCGTTATCTTGACAAAAATTTCGGCGAATTTCTGATTATTTGGGATAAAATTTTCGGTACCTTTGCCGAAGAACGCGAAAAGGTCGTCTATGGAATATATGACCACCCGCGAAGCTGGAACCCCGTCCGGATAAACTTCCACTATTTCATTGTGCTGTGGAATTATGCTAGAGCCACGCCTTATCTCTGGGACAAAGTCAGAATCTGGTTTATGCCGGCCGGCTGGCGTCCCCGCGGCGTGCCGGCAAAGGAAATGCAGGAAATCACACCAGAGAATCAGGTCAAGTTTAGAACCGAAATGTTTGAAAACGCTCACCTTTATCTTATTGTCCAAATGGTGATCGGTGTCGGGCTTATGTTGGCCGTTATTTCAAATCTGGCGGGTTGGTCACCGACAGAACGTTGGATCGGTGCTTTTTTACTTTGGTGGCATATAATCAATTGGAGCGGAATCCTCGAGGCAAAGCCCTGGCTGTGGATTTCTGAAAATCTACGAATTGTTGCAACAGCCCTGGCTTTCATTATTTTCAATGGTTTATTGCAACCTTCGGGGGGCTTGTTCTTGATATTAGCTATTTCTGCATTTTCATTGTTGTGGACGAATCTCTATTTTCGCCCTACATCACCGAAATTGGTGCCTGCTTGACAAGAGGAAATACTTCCAAATGAAACATTTTCTTCTTATTTTAACGTTTCTCATTTTGTGTTTCCCTGTTTTTTCGCAGTCAGCTCGGGAGAGAACCAGGATTGCAGAAGAGATTCGCTCAGTTTTGTTGAAACAGGTATCTGCTTGGAATCGTGGCGATATCCAAGGTTTCATGCGAGGCTACTACAACTCTGAAAAATTGGTTTTTATCTCAGGCGATAATATCACTCGCGGATGGAGCCCGACGCTTAAACGTTACAAACGTAATTATGACAGCAGGGAAAAAATGGGCGTGCTGTCATTCTCTGACCTTGAGTTTACTTTTTTGAGCAGGAAGGCGGCTGTAGTTATCGGGAGCTGGTCTCTGGAACGGGCGAATGATCGTCCACACGGTAAATTCAGCCTGGTATTTCGCCGCTTCAAAAAGGGCTGGCGTATTATTCTGGATCACACTTCATAATCCCCGTTGACCGATATGAAACACTTTCGCAATTTGTATTATATTTTTATACCAATAATTGCCGTCTGCTTTCTGCCGGACCTGTTTGCTCATCCTGTTACAGCCGGGAAATATTCAATCGAACAATATCTAAGCATCAAATCTGCCAGTTCTCCGTCTTTTTCGCCTGACGGGCGGGAAATTGCCTATCTTACAAACGTTACGGGGACATCGCAGATTTGGATTGTTGATATTTCAAGCGGACGGACCAGGCAAGTAACCAACTTCGAAGACAATGTATCTTTCGTTAGATGGTTGCCTGATGGCAGGTTGCTATTCGGTAAGGCACGCGGCGGTGACGAAAATACACAGTTTTTTCTTATCAGCTCAAAAGGCGGAAATGCCAGGCAGCTGACCGGTGATTCCAGTGTAAGAAACAATTTCGGCGCAGTCTCCCGCGACGGGAAATTTGTTTTCTTTGCCTCAAACAAAAGGAATAGAAACTATTTTGATATTTACCGAATGGATGTTGACTCCGGGGAGGAAAAAATACTGCTCAAAGATGACGGCAACAATTCTGTCGCTGCTGTCAATGATGACGGAACAAAAATTATTATCTCACGCAGCGGGACTGAAAAAAGCCTGGACAACGACCTTTATTTGCTGGAACTCCATACACAAAAACTGATTCATTTGACACCACATGAAGATGCTTCTGAATTCAGTGATCCACACTTTGTTGCCGATGGTGTCGTTATGGCTTCCAATTCGGGACGGGAGTTTTCCGCACTTTTGAATCTGAAAAAGAAAAACGCTGCAATTGACGACTGGAGCAATGAAAATTTATCTGCCGGGATTCTTGACGCTCCTAAATGGGATGTAACCGATATCTCAATGAACCATAATGGCGGCAAAATTGTGTATTCGGTTAATCGCGAAGGTTTTAGCGAGTTATATTTTCTACGGGCAATTACAGCCGGCAAACCGCTGATTACCGTTTTTAGTAAAAAAGCCTTAAAAATACCCTTGCCTGAAAGAGGTATTGTCGCAGGCCCAACATTAAGCAGGGATGAAAGCAAAATGGCTTTTGCATTTTCATCACCTGTTCGTAATTCCGATATTTGGATTTATGATTTCCGCTCCGGAAAAATCTCGCAGATTACCAAAAGCGACCGGTCCGGCATCGATGCAAAAACATTTGTTTCACCGGAACTTATAACATATAAAAGCTTTGACGGCCTTTCTGTTTCCGCATGGTTCTACAGGCCGATTGGAGCAGATCGGATAGTTGCAAAGGGCAATTCTTCTCAAAACAGGGAAGGCGCAACTTTCATCAGAGCTGCCAGGGTGCCCGTCATCGTTTCAGTCCACGGCGGCCCCGAATCACAGGAAAGACCTGGATTTAACCCGCTTTATCAGTATTATCTTTCACGAGGGTTTGCAATTTTTGCTCCGAATGTAAGAGGTTCTACCGGTTACGGCAAATACTACACACATCTCGATGACGTGAGAAACCGGGAAGAT
>Ga0073934_10001128_pt1 | contig 67565 bp, 26 predicted proteins | sample LarsenN4metaG_FD_76834 | JGI IMG/M metagenome (GOLD analysis project Ga0073934, IMG submission 76834) | Hot spring sediment bacterial and archeal communities from British Columbia, Canada, to study Microbial Dark Matter (Phase II) - Larsen... ... | reverse complement strand
CTGCTGCTTCAAGGCTCCAATGATCTGCTCTTCGGTGTATCGCTTCTTCTTCATAGTCCTTCCAGGTTCTTACCCGGTCAGACTAACTCTGCAAACGCTATGGTTTTCGGGGGCGGCACCAGGTCGGGCCAGGTGGATCAGGCCGTGGCGCGATGGGCAAGGGGTGGGCCGCTGGAGCAGGATGCTTCTTTTCTGCGGCGGAGGGAGGCCCTGCTGGTGGAATTGGGAGGCCTGGGAACTTTTGAGCAATGGGTGGTGCTGCGTTCGGAGCCGCTGGGGGATCGGGCCCGCCAGGTTTGGCTGGCCGCGGAGTGTGCGCAGGGCGTGCTTTTTGTCCGGACGGTGGCCTATCGCCAGCGCGATGACGAGGTGCTGACGCATTTGACCTGGTCGCGCGACCCGGCTGAGGCCGGGTGGAAAAGCGGGAGGTAGGATTCAAGGCCAGGAATGGCCAGTTCGTGGCCTTTCCCAGAACCTTGCGGGCACTGCCTGGGGACAGCCTCAGCGGTCGGTGCGCCCGAACCACTGGCGCATGGTCTCGGATGCAGGTTTGCCGTCGATGGTGAAGCCTTTGTCCCCGCGGGGATCATTCTTCTGGCTGGGGCGGTCGTTGTGTTCGTCCCACTTCCACCAATACAGGCCCATCCACCAGGGTTCGTTCCAAAAGGTTTCCAGCACGGCGTCCAGGTAGCGGGCCTGTTCCTCTCCATCATAGCCACCGGGGGTGTTCCAGTTCCAGGGACTGCGGGTGGCCCCGGCTGCCGAACAGCAGCCGCATTCTCCGAAGTAGTAGGGTTTTCCGTATTTCCGCGCGATGGCGCGATGGTGTTCGAGGGGTCCCTGCAGTTTCCGCAGCATGGTGGCTTTGTCTGCTCCGGCGGCATCGGAGACCGGGTCGTAGAAGCTGTTACCCAGGGAATCGAGGTCAAACCACCAGTGGTCAGGGCGGTCGAGCGTTTTCAAGAAATCCACCCGTGCGGTGTGGCTGCTGGTGAAGTGGCCGGAAAAGACGCTGCGCGCCGCGGCGACCACGTTTTTCCACGCCGGGTTGTGCCCCACGATCTGGTCGATTTCACTGTCCAGGCCGTAGGCCTCGCATCCGGCGCGCTGCGCCAGACGGGCGTAGTGGAGGGTGCGGTCGGTCATGCTTTCGAACCACTTTCCCGCGTGGGTGATGGGCTTGCCGGGGATGATTTCCCCGTCTTCGGGAAAGGCGATGTGGATGCGCTGGGTGCCGTCCCAGCATTCCAGCATGGGGCGGAGCTGGACGTTCATGCCGCGGGAGTGGATGTAATCGATGATGTCGCGCAGTTCATCATCGGCCGGAGTCATCTTGAAGTCGCGGAATTGCCGGCCACTGGCGTAGGTTTCCTGGAGGACGGTGGCGATGACACAGACCCAGCCGATGTTGAGTTCTTTCATTTTGTCCACCTGCTGCCGGGCGTGGGCGCTGCCGTAATAACCGTTGCGGGCGTAGAAGCCGAAGCTCATGCCCCGGTGCAGAGCGAAAGGAGGAGAGGGGTTCATGGGGGAATGCGGTGCAGAGATGCGCCGGACTCGGTTCGTCCGGCGTCCGGGGGAAGTGCGGATTTCTGGGGCTGGTGGAGTTTTTTTGGGTGAGGGGCTGGATGACGGTTCAGGCAATCCGTTCCTCGCTGGTTGCGTTGAAGTAGCGGACGGAGCCGGCCTGCACGGCCAGCTGCAGGCGGCGGCCGATGTCGCGTTTGGGCAGCATGACCCTGGATTTCACCACCACACTTTGCGGACCCACCCGGGCGTGCAGCAGGGTTTCCGCACCCAGGGGTTCGATCGCCTCCAGGCCGGCTTCTACGGCTTCCCCTGGACGGGGGACAGAGCCTTCGGCTGCCACTTCAAAATGTTCCGGGCGGATGCCGGCCACCACCGGTTTCCCTTCAAACGGCGCCAGGTGGCGTGCCAGGCCGGGGTGGACCTGGAGGATGGGGTGGGGGGCGGGGGAGCTGCCGCCCCCATCCTGGGCAAACCAGAGCGAGCCGCCGTGGCGGCAGATGGAGCCATGCAGGAAATTCATGGCGGGGCTGCCGATAAAGCCCGCAACGAAGAGGTTGGCGGGCTGGTCGTAGAGAGCCAGAGGCTCGGCTATCTGCTGGATGCGCCCGTTGCGCATGACGACGATGCGGTCGGCCATGGTCATGGCTTCGACCTGGTCGTGGGTGACGTAGATCATGGTGCTTTTCAGCTCGCGGTGCAGGCGGCTGATCTCGCCCCGGGTTTCGACGCGCATCTTGGCGTCCAGGTTGGAGAGCGGTTCGTCGAAAAGGAAGGCTTTGGGCTGGCGGACGATGGCCCGGCCCAGGGCGACGCGCTGGCGCTGGCCGCCGGACAGGGCCTTGGGTTTGCGCACGAGCAGGTTGTCAGGATGGGAAAGTCCGAGGATGCGCGCGGCTTCCTCGACCCGGCGGTCGATCACCTCCTGCGGAGTTTTGCGCAGCTCCAGGCCGAATGCCATGTTCTGCCGGACGGTCATGTGCGGGTAGAGGGCGTAGTTTTGGAAGACCATGGCGATGTCGCGGTCTTTGGGGGGCAGGTCATTGACCACTTTGCCGTCGATGTAGATGCGCCCGCGGGTGATGTCTTCCAGGCCCGCGATCATGCGCAGAGTGGTGGTTTTTCCGCAGCCCGAGGGGCCCACCAGGACCATGAACTCCTGGTCTTCGATCTCAAAGTGGGCGTCTTCCACCGCCAGCTTGTCGGCTTTTTTGTCTTCGCCGGAATAGATTTTATAAACGTGCTCGATGATGACTTTGGCCATGGTGGATTGCCTGGAGTTGGAATGGGGCGCCGCCAGTCCCTCCATCCAACCGCATGCGTGGCGCTTGGCAAATCGAACTTTCGGAAGCCGTAACGTTTAAGATAAGTGAAACGCAGAGCCCGGTCAACACTTGGGTTGCGGAGTCGAGGGACCGAGGAAAGCGGAGCCGCATTGGCATGGGGTGGGCCGGGTTTCGGAGGAAAATGGAGGGGGTGGGGGAGGCATGCAGCGGAAGGCGGCCATTGAAGCAGGCTGGCTGCATTTCCTATTTTTCTCCCCATGGCAAAGTCGATCAGGCAGTATAAGTTGTGTGAGGTGATGAAAATTCCTGCTGCTACTGCAGTTTGGTCTGGCAACTTGCCGAAAGCAAACTGTTGCGGCCCAGGGGATTATAAAATGCGCAAATCCATCGTTGACACCGATTGCAACGTCAATTATCTTAAACGTTGAACATATGAATGCCCGCACTGCTTTCCGACGTAAACGGATGAAAGGCTTCAGTTTGGTGGAATTGCTGGTTGTGCTGCTGATCATGGTGGCGACCACGACGCTGACCATGACCGGGATGGGCCGCCTCGTGCGGGCCTCCCAGCTGGGCATGGCCGGGGGCACGGTGATGGATCAATTCAACCTGGCCCGCCAGCATGCCTTGGCATCGAATCGCATGGTGGAGGTTCGGATTTACACCGATGGAAGCGCGGTGGGGGGAGCGCCGTGCGGGATTCAAATTTTCTCGGTGAGCAACCAGGGGTCCTCGGAAGTGTTTGAAGCGCTGGCCCCGCCGCGGCGGCTGCCCAAGCATGTGGCCATCGTGGATGACACGGCGGTGTCCACCTTGATGGGTGTGCTCAGCTCGCAGCCGGTGACGCCGACCCCGGGCATGCCTTACAACGAGTATTACAGCTTCCGGTTTTTGCCCAATGGAAGCACCTCGCTCGACGACGCCCAGCCCTACTGGTTTGTGACCCTGGCGGAGAGCGGGCGGAGTGATGGTGACAATGGAACCCCATCAAATTTCGTGGCGGCCCAAATCAACGTCCGCACCGGGCAAACCCGCCTGTGGAGGCCGTGAGGCTGTGGCTTTGCTGCGGATCCCGGTCTTAGGCCAGGCAGTTGATACCAGTGGGACGCCCCGGATAGAGTGCCTGGCATGATTTTCCGCGCCCCGCTTCCCAATTTGCGCCGGATCAGCGGGCTGGTCCGAGGTGGGATTGTGGTTTTGGCCGCCTTGCTGGCGGGCTGCCTGCCGGCATCGAAATCCCGGGATTCGCACTCCGATGCGGATGTGCTTGCCGAAAGCTGGGTGTATTTCCGCAATGGCGAATACAACAAGGCCGCGGCGGGTTTTGACGAGGTGATGGGGCGGACGAAGCAAGGAGAACCGGAGCACCTTCAGGCCATTTACGGCCTCGCTTGCACTTGGAGCCTCCGCCGCCCCGGTGAGGATACAGCCCGGGCCGCCGGCTTGTACCAGCGCATTCTCGATGAAGCCCCGGACGACCCTCTGGCGTCGTGGTGCGCCCTGGCCTTGGTTCGCCAAAAAATCACCGCGGACATCACCGGCAAGCTTTCGCATGCCGAGGTGATGGAGCTCTATGACGGAATCGTCCGGCGCTATCCCGGCCAGCCCGCCGCTTTGGAGGCGCTGGTCTGCCGCGAGACAGCCCGCCTGCGCATGCCCGCGCCGGAAGGCGGGCCGGCCAAGGTGGTTCCGATCCTGACGGAATTTGTCCAGGATCCCAAAAACAGTGCCTGGGCTTCGGTCGGCCACCTGATCCTGGCCTCCGCCTACCGCGCCCTCAACCAGCCGCGTTCCGAAATGAATGCACTCATCCAGTCGATGGAAACGTGGGATAAAGACCCGCGTTCCCCCAAGAAAGACGACCGCACGCGCAACTACTGGCAGATCGCGGTCCTGGCGGATTTCCAGGTGAAAGACGCGGAAACGGCCAAGAAATACTACCGCAAGATCATTGAGGAATCGCCCCAGGACAAGCGCATCTACTACGCCCGCATTGCCCTTGAGCGCCTGGAGGCGCAGGGGACGGGCCCGGACCGGGAAAGGGACCGATGAAGAAGCTGGCGTTCCTCCTGGCTTCCCGGTGGCAGGCAGCCGCCATCGCGCTTTTCCTGCTCTGGGCGCACGGGGCGGTGGTCGGCTACCGTGCTGCGGAAGCACCGCCGGGCAAGAAAGTGATCCGCATCGGCCACTGGCAGCTGGAGCCGGGCGTGCGCACAGCGCTGGACGAGGCCGCCCGGGCCTATGAAAAGCTGCATCCCGATGTCCGCATCGTCCAGGATGCCATTCCCGAGGGAACCTATGGCCAGTGGATCACCTGCCAGCTCATGGGGGGCACGGCTCCCGACATCCTGGAGGTCGGCATCGGCCTGCCCTCGCATGTGTGGATCGGCTATTTCCAGCGCTACTTCCTCACCCTTACGCCCTACGTCTCCGAGCCCAACCCCTACAACCGGGGCACGGAATTGGAAGGCAAGGCCTGGCGCCAGACCTTCCGGGACGGGATGACCGGCGGCTACCAGGAAGAAATCCAGGAATATGTGCGCATCCCGCTTTCCGTCCATGGCATCCGCATTGTTTACAACAAGGATTTGCTGGAGAAGCTCACCGGCCAGCGCGAGGCCCCCGGCGAGCTCCGCCCCTGGCTGGAAGCTTGCCGCCGGATCGCGGCGCAAAACGGGCCCGACGGCAAGCCTTACGTCGCCATCGCCAGCTCCTCCTATCATTTCACTCGCTGGGACCAGATCATGTTCTCCCCGGCACTGTTCGGCTTGAAGGGCCATGCCGACTTCAACCGGGATGCCACACTGGGCATCGATGAGCTTGCCCTGGGAATCGCCACCGGGCGCCTGGATTTGTCCAGCCCCACCTTCATGTCCTACCTCAAGCTGATGCGCGAGGTCAGCGACCAATTCCAGCCCGGCTACACCGGCCTGACCCGCGATGAGGCGGTGTTCCTCTTTTCCCAGCAGAAGGCGGTTTTCATCCTGGGCTATTCCTATGACCTCGGCGGCCTGCTGGAAGTGGCCAAAGACCGCTTCGAAGTCGGCGTCCTCCAGGTGCCTTTTCCCCAGAAGGCGGACCCCCAACTGCCCGGCCTGGTTCCCGGCCCCAACCACGAGGCCGCCAACGGCGCCTTTCCTTTCTCCATCGTCCGCAGCAGCAAGCACCCCGAGATCGCCCTCGATTTCCTCCACTACCTCTCCAGCCAGAAAGTGAACGAGCGCCTGAACCGCACCATCGGCTGGATTCCCAACACGCTGGGCGCGAAGATGGATGGGTCCCTGGCCGCTTATGAGCCCCAGGGCGCCGGCATCTACGGCGTGCCCAACGGGCTGAGCAATTTCGGCATCAGCGGCGATTCCCTCATCCGCTGGCGCCAGCTTCTTTCACTCTATCAAATCCGCCAGATAGACGCCCCTGATCTCGTCCAGGACTTCTCCGCCTACCTGAAGCAGGAATTCCACAAGCTCAGGCCTGAGCGCGTGGCGAACGCCCGCCGGGAGGTGGCCAAGCGGGACCGCGAGTCCGCCTACCTGCGCGGCATGGCGCTGCTGCGGGACGGGAGCGCCGATGGCGACTATTGGGTGCGCTATCGTGCCGCCTTGGTCAGCCGCGAAATCCTGCCCGAATTGAACGGCTTCGTCATGCAGGGCATCGAGAACGGAAGCATCGATACGGGCCGCACGCCTTACGGTACAGTCACGGTGCCTGGCCGTGGTGGAAAACCTGCAAAGGAAGTGATCTGGCCGGAGGTCCTGAAATGAACCGCAAAATCCGCTGGAGCCAGATTTCCCAGCACGCGGAGATTTACCTCTTCGTGCTCCCCGCCCTGGCGCTCATCGTCCTCTTCCAATATTATCCCGCCGCGAGCGGCATCTTCCACAGCTTTTTCCGGTGGAACGGCGCCGACATCTCGGAATTCATCGGCTTCAAGAATTACACCGACCTTCTGGCCTCCAAGGAATTTTGGATTTCCTTCAAGGTGGCCATCCTTATCGGCCTCTGGAACATCATCAAAATGATTCCCGCGCTGCTGGTGGCGGTGTGCATCCACCGCTGCCGCAGCACGAAGATGCAGTTCTTCTACCGCACGGCCTTTGTCATCCCGATGGTTATGCCGGGGCTGATTGTTGTCCTGATCTGGCGCACGTTTTTCTTCGAAGCCACCGGGGGCTACCTCAACCAGTTCCTCAACGCCACGGGCTTGATGGGGCTGCTGGAGTGGCTCGACCAGGCCCTGGGCTGGGGGGGCGTTTTCCAGGGAGGGGCCATGCCGGCCTGGCTGGGGGATCCCCGCCTCCTCCTGGTGGCCTGCATCGTCTGGGGGTTTCCCTGGGTGGGCTCATTCGCCGTCCTCACCCACCTGGCCAAGCTGCAGAACATCCCCAAGGAACTTTACGAGGCCGCCGACATCGATGGGGTCAATTGGTTCACCAAATTCACCCGCATCGAGCTGCCGCTGATCATGGGGTCCATCTACCTGCTCTTGGTTTTTGTCGTGATCGACACGATCAAGGACGCGGGGATGATCCTGGCGCTGGCCGGCATGGAGGGGGGGCCGGGCGGTGTCGTCACCGTGCCCGCACTTTTCATGCTCCGCAAAGCCTTCCTCGACCAGGAAATGGGCTATGCCTGCGCCATCGGCATTGTCCTAACGCTGGTGGTGATGGGCCTGCAGAAGGCCAGTTCACTGATGTTGAATTGGAGTGAGCTGCGCCTGTGGCAGCGCCGGGCCCTTTCGGCAGCGGGGCTGCTGGTCCTGGGCGCGATGATCGCCTTCCAGTTTTACCCTTGGCTGGCCGCAGTGGTGCTGGCTGTGATGGCTTGGCGCCGCCTGCGCGGTGCCGGACTGCCGCGCCTGCAGGCCGCGCGCAAGGAGAGGCCCGCCGCCTCGCCTGCCGTGCTGGAAAAAATCCCCGAGCCCGTCCTGCGCGCGGCCAAGCACGCCACCATCTGGGCCGTGCTCGGTTTTTCGCTGCTTCCCCTCTACCTCATGCTCATCGTCAGCCTGAAGACCAACCAGCAGTACTACGAAGCTCCCGCCCTGCTCACGGCACCCTACCAGTGGGGCAACTGGGCCACCGCCTGGGATTTGGTCGCCCCCTCCCTGGCCAACAGCGTGGTCATCTCCTCCTGGACCACCGTCATCACCCTCGCTTTCGCCCTGGCTGCGGCCTACTTTTTCGCCCGCTACCGCATGCCCCTCTCCGGCTTCATTTGGAACGGATTCCTCATCCTTATGATGATGCCCACCATCGCCAACCTCGTGCCCCTGTTCCGCCTCCTCACCGACCTCAGCCTGATCAACACCCTCTCCGCGCTCGTGCTCGTCGGCGCTTCCACCGGGCAGGTTTTCTGCATCTTCGTGCTGCGCAATTTCGTCAGCGACATTCCGCACGACCTCTTCGAGGCGGCGGAAATCGATGGAGCCAACCACTTCCAGCAGCTCCGCATCATCGTTGCCCCTCTTTCCGGGCCCATCCTGGGGACCGTGGGGATCATGCAGTTCCTGCATGCCTGGAACGACTTCGTCCTCCCCCTCATCATCATGCGGGATGAGGCGCGGCTGCCGGTCATGGTGCAGCTCCTCCGTCTGGCCGGGGAATACTTCAAAGTGTGGGGCCCGTTGATGGCCGGTTACGCCCTCGCCAGCATCCCGATCATTGTCCTCTTCATCCTGTGCATGAAGCTTTTTGTCCGCGGCATGACCGAGGGGGCGGTCAAAGGCTGAGGGTGGCGGTTTCCAGGGGACGGCTGGCACCGCGAAGTTGGCAAATAAGGATTGTCCCGGGAGCTTTAATCCTTTAACTTAAAATTAATGTTGTATGTATTTAAGGTAAAAGCCAGCCGAGCTGGCAGCAGGCCCAGACAGGACACCCCATGGTCACGCTGAAACAAATTGCGAAAGAGGTGGGGGTGTCGCAGGTCACGGTGTCCAACGTCCTTAACGGCAAGAACCGGAATGTGCGCCGGGAGGCGGCCAAGCGGGCCGAGCTGATCCGGAGTGTGGCGGCACGGCTGGGCTACCGTCCGCATGGGGCGGCACGCGCCATGCGTTCACGCAAGTCCAACATGGTGGGCTTGCTGGTGGAGGCCCATCCGCTCGCTTACGAGACCATCCTGGGCATCACCGAAGGCCTGGACCATGCGGGATACCTGACCGTCCTTTCCTACTTCAAGGCCGTGGTGGACCGCACCGCGGGCAAAAACAGCATCGGCGGACGCATCTTCCGCGAAAACATCGTCGATGGGGCCATCATCGCCAACATCTCCGACTTCAACTACGGACGTGTGGAAAACAGCCTGCCGCCGCACCGCATCATCATCGAATCGAATTTCTGGCACCCGGAGCGCTGCATCCGGCGCGATGAAGTGAATGCCGGCTGGAGTGCGGCCCAGGGCGGCTACCAGGCGGGATACCGCAAGCTGCTTTACGTGGAGCGGAACAACCACAACGATTTGTACTGTTACGCGGACCGCTGGGCCGGGGTGAGCCGCTTTGCAGAAGAACACGGCCTTGGAGTGGAACGGCTGCAGTATCCCATTTTTCCCAATCCCGACATCCGCATCCCGAAGGGCAAGGTCACGGCCGACACGGCGGTGATCGTCTCAGACGCCTATTTCGTCCTGCCGGTCGAGCACTGCATGGAGCAGCAGGGCATGGTCTGGGGCCGGGACTACGGGTTGATCTGCACCGATGACTCGAATGAATTTTCGGTCAGCTGGCCCGAACTGGCGCGGGTTTCCTTCAACCGCTACGAGATGGGCTACCAGGCGGCGCAGATGCTGAGCCAAATCCTGGCCAATCCGGATGCGCCTTGCCCTTCCCAAATGGTGCGCGGCCGGTTCATCAAAGGCTCCACCATCCGGTCCGCTTAAAAGCGGCCAACCTGAAAAAGCAGACATCCACAAACGACCCATCTTCGTGGGTTCCCGCTCGGCTTGGGCATCCTGCCCGAGACCGGGGCGGCACAACCCGGCCACGGTAACGGGAAATGCTTCCATCAAATCATGCCGTGGGCGCTGGGCAGCAATGGATTCCGACGTCCTAATTTCCAGTTCCAATGCTCCCGGGGGCGGAAACTCCGTCTGCCGCCACTTCTTTTTACCCAGCGAAGTCAATTGCCGTTGCATTCTTCAACGATTAATATAAATAAATGCAATGGAGATGAGTTTCGGAATGCAACGGGCCGCTCTGCTTGCGGCTTTACTGATGTCGGGGGCTTGCGGGACAGGAGCGCAGCCGGGGCCGGAAGGGGCCGAGGTCTGGGAAGTGGATGTGGCGCAGGGGCGTCCGCTGCACCGTGAAATTTTGGGCCAGACCTGGCCCTTCTATCAAAAGGCGCCGGCTCCGGGCTCTGCGGTTTCGATGCGCGGAGTGGCGGGCGGGCTGGGTGCCGACACCTATGACTGGCGCACAGCGATTGGGGGAGGGGATTCTCCTGCGGAGGGCACGACTCTGGATTACCTGCGTGCCTGCCGTGACCACAACTGGGTTCCCTTGATCACCGCCAACTTGCGCGGCATTCCCAAGGCTGGAAGCCCGAATTATGCCAGCATGGATGCCCGTGAATTGGCGGTGTTGGCGGCGGATTGGGTGGTCTATTGCAACGTCATTCTGCCGAAATACCGGGAAGGGGACACGGTGACGGATCCGGAGGCGCAGCGCATCCTCAAGTCCATCACCTGGTCGCCCAAGCTGCTGTCCCGGAGCGAGGCTCCGGTGCCGAAGGTGGCCTATTGGGAACTGGGAAATGAACCGGCAGTGGGCGCGGGCCGCACCCCGGAGGGCGCGCACTTCAGTTTCCAGGACCATCCGGAACAGTTTGCCGGCAATTATGCCGTGCTGGCCGAGGCCATGCTGAAGGCCGACCCGTCGATCAAGCTGGGGCCCTGTTTTGCCGGCGGGGAGATGCTGGAATCGCTGGCGGTGCGCCCGCACGTCAAAGCGCTCTTTTCATCGAAGGCGCCGATGCATTTCGTCAGCTACCATGGGTACTCTTACATCCACCAGCTCTGGCCGGACGGGGCCAAGATGTCGGGCGTGCTGCGGGGGGATGCCTGGAAGACCTTTGCCGAAACCAAGCACCGCCGTGTGCTGGACAAGCTCAGGGAGTGCGGACGCGATGTCTCGGAAATCGAATTCATGGTCAGCGAATACAATCCCGCGTCCTGGGGCGACAACAATGCGCAAGCCTCCATGGGCCGCGCACTGGGCACCGCGGCCAACCTCATGGCCTTCATGGAGCACAGCTACGTGATGGCCCATACCTGGGATGTGGTGACCTACACCGGGGTGAAGTGGCCCGTGCTGCTGGTTTTCGAGAAGTTCTTCGAGGAACTCGGGGATGTCTTCCTCGGCAGCTATGTCCGGGACGGGGTGGTGGCCTGCGCCACGCGCTCCAAAGACAAACCCGGCTTGATGGTCTGGGGGCTGAATTTCGACGACAACACGCCGCGCAAGCTGGAGGTCCGCTTCCCCAACGCCGCAGGACTGGCGTCCGCCCGGATCACCCGTCTTCACAACACGCAAGCGGCCACGTCCGTCCTGGACCGGAACACCGCGGTCCAGCCCCAGCTCATTCAATGGTCGGAGCCGGCCCCGCTGGCCCTGGAAAATGGCCGGGCGGTGATTCCGCTCCAGCCGCTCGAGATGGTGGCGGTGAAGTTCGAGGGGGCTTTGCCGGAGGTGCGGGTGGAGCGCCTGCCGGTGGCCGCCCCCGAAGCATCCTCCGCGGCGGCGGCTCCGGAGCCGGCCCCGGCGGCCGGCCAGAAGCGCCCGGCCCGCCCGGAAAAGCCGTCCGGCAGCCTGGAGGGCGGAGCCGTCCGCCTGGCTTGGACGTTCTCGGGTGAGGGGGTGGATGGTTTCGTCATCCAGCGCTCGATCGATGCGCTGGAGTATCCCACGCTGGCCGAGGTGCCGGCGGATGCGCGCGAATACCTGGACAAAGCGGTCACTCCCGGGGCCACGCTGAAATACCGCATCTTCGCCAAGGCCGGTGGAGCCATTTCCCGTTATTCCGACGAAGTGGTGGTGGTCATTCCAGGGGCGGGACCGGGCGGCCAGCCGGTCAGCGTCCCCCGCCGCCACCCGGTGGTGAAGGAGCCCCTGCTCCATCTTCCCCTCACCAGTGAAAAGGGCATCAAGCTGGTGGGCAAGAACGCCTCTGCCAGTGCGGCCAACGGACTGAGGCTGTCCGATGGCTCCTATGCGGTGGTGGACCCTGCGCCCTTTGTCCTGGTGGGCCCTGGCTGTGAGGCCACCTTCTCCATCTGGTTCAAATCGGACAAGCCCGCCACTTTGTTCAGCAAAAGCGAGACCCACGCCAGTCCTGCCAGCCACGAGTACGCCCTGATCCTGGAAAAATGGGGACTGCGCTGGATGTCCGCGGTCAACATCCGCAACTACAAGGCGCTGATCGGCAGCGTGGGCGGCAACTACCTGGACAACAAGTGGCACCATGTGGCCGTGGTCTGCCGCGACCACCGCGCGGAGTTCCATGTCAACGGCCAGAAAAAAGGCGGATTCGACTCGCTGGAATGGAACATCACCGTGAAGCAGCCGCTGATCCTCGGCGGCAAGTTCACTTCCAAACCTGGGGCGGTTTACGCCCATTTCGACGGAAATCTGCGCGACCTCACCATTTACCAGCGCGCGCTGGACGACAAGGAAATCGCGGAACTGGCCTCGGGAAAAGGCAGTCCCCCCTGACCACCCGCCTGAGGTCCGAGGCCGAGCATGCCTGCATTATCCGTTTCGCCTTTGTTTGCAAACCACATGGTCCTGCAGCGGGACAAGCCCTGCACGGTCTGGGGTGATGCGCCAGCCGGCGGGGAGGTGCGCGCATTCATGGACGGCGTGCCGGTTGCCTCCGCGCCCGTCTCGTCCTGGGGGCGCTTCCGGCTGGCGCTGCCGCCGTCGCCGTCCGGAGGGCCGCACACGCTGGTGCTGGAATTGCCCGGCGGGCGGCTGGAATTTGAGGACGTGTGGTTTGGAGATGTTTGGATTTGCTCCGGCCAGTCCAACATGGAGTGGCCGCTTTCCCAATCCGCCAATGCGGAAGCCGAGGTGGCGCGAGCGGGGCATCGATTGGTGAGGTTCTTCCAGGTGGCGCGGTGTTCGTCCTTTCACCCGCAGGAATCCGTCCAAGGGAAGTGGCAGGTGTCGTCGCCCGCATCGGCCGCGGATTTTTCCGCCGTGGCCTGGCACTTTGCCGAACGCGTGGCCGTGGAGACCGGCGTCCCGCAGGGCATGGTGGGGGCTTATTGGGGCGGTTCCACCGCCGAGGCCTGGATTTCGCCGCTGGACTTGGCCGGGGATGAGGAGTTCGCGCCATTGCTGGAGCGCCGCCAGGATTTGGCATTTCCGCTGGAAGCCGGTGCGCTTGCCGGGGAAACCCGCCGCCGGGACCGGGAGCGGTTGCGGCTGGTCCGCGCCGTGCTGGACGCCCCGCCCCGGCTTCCGGTGCATGCCGCGCTGCCGGGCCCGCTTGACGGTGAGGCGGATTGGTTTCCCTTCCATGTGCCCGGGGCCTGGGAGGAGCGCCTGGGCGCCCACTTCGATGGCGTCGTCTGGTTCCGCAAGGAATTCGAGATACCGCCCGAAGCGCCCCTCGGGGACTGGACGCTTCACTTGGGGGTGGTGGATGATTTCGACGATGTGTGGGTCAACGGAGTGCACGTGGGGGCGGCCGGGCCGGAGGTGCCTGAGACGTGGCGCAAACTGCGTTCCTATCCGCTTGCACCTGGCTTGCTGCGCTCCGGGAAAAACGTGCTCCTGGTCCGGGTCATCGACCATGGAGGGGCCGGCGGGTTCGTCAGCCCGCCCTGGGAGCTGGCCGTGGCCGGCCCGGGCGCTCGGCGCATCCCGCTTGCCGGGGAATGGCACTGCCGGGTGGAATCGCGCATCGTGTTCCCACCGTGGATCGAGCCCAAGCCGCTGCTGCATCACACAGCCGGCCTGCTTTTTGACGGGATGATTGCCCCGCTGCTGGCTTTGTCCATTTGTGGCGTGCTCTGGTATCAGGGCGAGTCCAACGCCATGCGTGCGGCGCAATACCGCCGCCTCTTCCCCCATTTGATCCGCAGCTGGCGCGCGCGCTGGCAGCAGGGCGATTTCCCCTTCTATTTTGTCCAGCTGGCCGCATTCGGGACGCGGCCCGGCAGTGCCGGGCCCTGCGACTGGGCGGAGTTGCGCGAGGCCCAGGCGCTGGCCCTGGAACTGCCCCGCACCGGGATGGCGCTGGCGCTGGATGTGGGGGATGTCGAGGACATCCATCCGAAAAACAAGCGCACTGTGGGCGAGCGCCTGGCCCTCCACGCCCTCAAGGACGTCCACGGGCGTGCCGACTTGCCTGCCTCCGGTCCGGTCTTCCAATGCCTCATGAGCGAGGCGGGGGGCAGAATCCGTGTGCGCTTTGAGCATGACGGCGGCGGCCTTCACACCCCAGGCCGCAACGAGGTTCTCGGATTTGAAGTGGCGGATGCCGAAGGCCGCTTTGCACCGGTCCGGGCGGTGGTGGATGGAAGTGACGTCGTCCTCACCGGACCGGAAGGGCGCTCGGACGTCCCTTGCGTCCGCTACGCCTGGGCCGATCATCCCGAGGTCAACTTGGTCAATGCTGCAGGGCTTCCTGCTGTTCCCTTCCGCACCGACCATCATCCGCTGGCGACCGCGGGGAAGCGCTGAACGGGCCGGGGAATGATGCCGAATCCATTGGAGTGAGCGCGCTGGGTGCTGCGGGGTCTATCAGATTCCCAGGCCCATGTGTCCGTGAAAAATCGGGCTGATAGGGACAACTCGCGAAAGCCTTCGGAGCTGTCCCTGCCATGGTGCATGGGCAGTTCGTGCTTACTCAGCAAGATTTGGCATGAGGCGGTCAGGCGCGGATGGGGGAGGGCCGCAATGTGCCGCGCCGACGGAGCAAGACAACGGCCAGGCACCCGCCCCCCAAAACCGCCAGGGCCCAGGTGGAAGGTTCGGGAATCGCCACGGTGCCCGTGATGAATCCCAGATCGTCCAGGCTGGTGAATCCTCCCGGCGTGGAGAGGGTGAAGCCGGTGATCCATTCGTTCGTGGGCGCCGTGAAGCCAAAAAAGGTGTCCTCCAATTCCCTCCCGCCGTCGATCACCCGGGCCGATGAGTGCGATCCGCCCCCGCTGAAAAACGCCACCGCTTCCACGTTGCCGAGATTGATCGGGACTCCGCTCAGGGTGGTCGAGCGGGAGAGCACCGTAAATCCAAGCCCCACGACCCGCTCCTGGGCTCCCCCCCCGGTGATGGGGCCCAGGGTGAAGGCAAAAGACAGGTTGCTGTTGTTGTCACTCAAGGCCCTGGTGCCGGAGACCGGCGTGCGGCCGGCGGGCGAGGTGCTGATGGTCCAGCCCGTGGGCGTAGGCGGAAGCGCGTTGCTGAAGGCCAGCGTCTTGGCGGAGGAGGCCCCAAACGTGGCCGTGAACTCCAGCGCATCCACCGTTCCCGTTTCAAAATCAATGACACCCCCCTGATTCGCACTGTAAGCGGTGGCAACGTCCGAGGTAAACGCGGCCCACAGGTAGGTGTTACCCGATCCCTCCGCGTCCACTGCATTGGCCTGACTGGCTGCGTCGTAGATGCCTGTCGTGACCACTTGGGCATTCAGCCCACCCAGGGAAACCGCTGCCCAGGCCAAAAATAGCCGGAGCACAGAGAATCGAAATGCCATAGTTAAACGTTAAAATAAAATATCGGCTGATGATTGCAATGAGGAAAAAGGGAAAAGTGGGGGTGGGCAAAGGGTGACATAGCATTTTGCAGTCTGAAGCTGCCCCTCTCTGTGGGGAAGCCGAGATGCCCGCAAGGAAGCAACTCCAGGGACAGCTTGCCGATGATGAGGAAGCTGTCCCCATTCCGATCTCCGTCGCTTTCAGGTCCCCGGCACGCATTCCTCCGCGGAAGCCCCCTCATCTGGCGCATGTCGCACGAAAAACGGCGGCAATGTCACGGCCGGGCTCCCGGAGCGTTACAATTGCACGAATCAGGGCGTGAGGCCTCGACACGGCGTGGGGCTCCTGATACCCAAACATTCCGGTCCAGTGCGCCCTCCGGGGCGCTCCACGCCATCTCCAACCCCCACCTCCTGCCGCATATGACGAAAAAAGCCTCCACCCTTGAAACCACCTCCAAGCCCGCCGAAGGCACCCCCGTCACCATCAAGCTCAGTGATGTGGCCAACAGCTACATGGGAGCCTTGCAAAAGCTCTTCGACTACACCTGCATGACCCTCGGCAGCATGCGCCTGGTCAACGAGAGCCAGTATGATGAATTCTCCAAGAGCATGGGCATCATGCCCGCCAGCCGCTCCCGCCTTGGCTACGATGATGCCAAGGAAGAAACCGAACTCTGGCTCCTCAAGCACGTCGTCACCGAAGGCCTGGGCGCCTGCCTCCTGGCCCTCTCCGATGCCCGCACCATCTGCGCCCTGGGCGAGTGGAAAGCCGCCGGTGAAAAAGACCAGGAAGAACTCAAGCGCATCCTCGGTGCCGAGAAGCAGGACTTCGACCTCTCTTCCGCCGAGGAAAAATTCAAGACCCTGAAGGAAAAATACGGCATTGAGTGCCAGTTCCAGGACCATCTGGAGCGCTTCTCCAAGCTCCGTTCCGCCCTCCTGCGCGGAGGCAAAGTGGCCGAAGCCGATGCCAGCGGAGACGGCGCCCTCACCATCAAGCTCAAGATGGTCCAGCTCCAAACCGCCCCTATGGACGGCGGCGACCTCTCCAGCATGAAAGTCTCCACCCAGCTCTCCGATTACGAGAAAGCCTTCAAAGTGGACCAGCGCGTGCGCCTCAACAAAAACGAGCAGGTTGCGGTCATCATCACCATGGCCTTTTTCCTCACCAATCTCCTGGAAGGCGTCCAGCAGTTCGGACGCGCCAAGGGGATGGGCGCATCCAAATAATCCGGGACATTCCCCATGAAGCGATTCCTGGCTGCCGCCCTTCTCGCCGGACTGCCGCTGCTGGCCCCTTCCGCCCGTGCCGATGCTCCCAAGCCCTGGGACTCTGCGGCCACCCACAAGAATTCCCTGGGGATGAAGTTCCGTGAAGTGCCCGGCACTCCGGTTCTGGTCAGCGTCTGGGAAACCCGCGTTTCGGACTACGCCGCCTTCGTCCGTGCCACCGGACGGCACTGGGAGAAGCCGGACTTTGCCCAGACGGGCACACACCCCGTGGTCAATGTGAGCTGGGAAGACGCCATGCTCTTCTGCCGCTGGCTGACGGACAAAGAGGCGCAGTCCGGAAAACTCCAGCCCGGTGAAGCCTACCGCCTGCCCACGAGCGCCGAATGGGACGCGGCCGTCGGACTGCCTTCACGGCCCGCCGCTTCCGGCCCGGCCTCCGCGCCGGTGTTTCCCTGGGGGGTGAGCTGGCCGCCGCCCTTGCAGCTGGAAAATTACGGCGAGAAGCTCGGCGTGGACCGCTTTCCCCAGACCGCTCCGGTGGGCAGCTTTGCCGCCAACGCCCACGGGCTCCATGACCTGGGGGGCAATGTGCGGGAGTGGTGCCTGGATTCGTTCAGCGGCTCGGAGAATCTGCGCGTGCTCCGCGGCGCCTCCTGGAGGATGAATTCCGCGGGCGACCTCCGGGCCGATGCGGCCGTGGGCAATGCCTCCGACCTTCGCTTCCCCTCTTACGGGTTCCGCTGCGTGCTTGAGCGCGGTGCTTCTTCTCCCGCCGCGGCTGCGCCTCCGGTCCAGCCGGTGGATGCCGCGGTGGCCGTGCAGACCGATCATGCCCGCCCCCAGCCCTGAGTTGCTGACTGAGGCTCCGGGCGGCCCACCCGTCGGAGCCGCCCTGGATGCCGTCCGGCGGCTCCGCACCTGGGATGTGCCGCCCCCCGTATTCTGGCCCCGCTGCCTGGAAGCTTTCGCCCGCCTGGCCGGGGCCGATGCCGCCTGGCTCCATCTCCCGCCCCATCAAACCGCCCGTTTCGGCTGGCCCGCCTCCGCTCCGGAGAGTCCGCTGGCCCCGGGCCTGCTCCGTGAGGCCCTAGTCCAAGGCTGGAGCGAACAACGCTCCGGCCCCCGCGGCGCCCTCCTGGCTCTCCGCCTGGACCAGCAGGAGCCTGAGGACCCTGCGGTGATCCTGCTCCACAAAGGAGAAGCCCCGGAGGACTGGGCGGCGGACCTTGCCCCCTTGTTCGGGCTGCTGGCCGATACGCCGGCCGTTCAGCAGGCCTTCCATGCGCGGCGCCCCGCCGCCGGCGCCCCGCCTTCCGGGGACGCCGGTCCCGCCGTCCTCGGAGGGGCGCTGGAAGTCCTGGCCGTGCTCAACCAGCACGGGCGCTTCCTGGCCGTGGCCATGGCCCTGGTCAATGAACTCTGCGCCCGCTTCCAGGCCAGCCGCGTTTCCCTGGGGTGGGTCCGCGAGCCTCACATCCGGCTCGCGGCCATGAGCCATACCGACCGCTTCGAGGTCAATCTCGACCACTCCAAGGCCCTGGAGGCGGCGATGGAGGAATGCCTGGACGCTGACCAGGAAGTGGCCTGGCCCCCTCCGGCGGGCCAGGAGGGGGGCGGCGCGGTTTGCCGCCAGCACGAGGCCCTGGCCCGCCGCAAGGGGCTCACCGCCGTTCTTTCCCTGCCCCTCCGGGTGGAGGATTCCGTCCGGGCCGTCCTCACTCTCGAGCGCTCGGAAGGGGCTTCGTTCAGCGCCCAGGACATCCTCTTTCTCCAGCTGGTGTTGTCCCAGTCCGCCCGGCGCCTCACCGAGCTGCAGCGCCATGACCGCTGGATCGGCGCCCGCCTTTTCCAGGAAGCGGAGGAATGGCTGAAAAAACTCCGCGGCCCGGAATACACCCTGGCCAAGGCCGCCGCTGCCACCGTTCTGCTGGGATCGCTCTTCCTCTTCCTCTATCCCTGGCCTTACAAAGTGTCCGGCACCTTCGTGCTCAAGACCTCGGATACCGTGTTTGTGCCCGCGCCCTTCGACGGCTACCTGGGTGAAGTCCGGCTGCGCGAGGGGGACGAGGTCCGCCAGGGTGAGGTCATTCTGCGCCTGGACCAGCGGGAGCTGCGCATCCAGGAAGCCGAGGCGGTGGCCGACAGCGAGCGCTTCCGCAATGAAGCCCGCACCGCCCTTTCCCAGAACCGCCTAGCCGAGATGCGCTCCGCCGCCTCCCAGGCCGAACAGGCCGAGGCCAAGCTTCAGATCGCCCGCATGAAACTGGCCCAGGCCGAAATCCGCGCCCCTTACGACGGGATTGTGGTCGAAAGTGACTTGCACGAGCGGATTGGCAAGCCCGTGCAAAAGGGCGAGACCCTCTTCCGCCTGGCCAAGCTGGAGGGCGCCTACGCGGAGGTCCACGTCGAGCAGGAGGACATTGAGGCCGTGCGCGCGGATGCCTCCGGGCGGCTGGCTTTTGCCAGCCGGCCCGAGGACCGCTTCGCCTTCACCGTCGAGCGCATCCACCCCGCGGCCGAGGTTCGGGATGACAAGAATGTCTTCGTGGTCAAGGTCCGCCTGGCGGATGCCGCTCCACCCTGGTGGCGTCCGGGCATGACCGGCGTGGCCAAGATCGAGGCCGGGCGCCGCCCGCTGGCCTGGATTTGGAGCCGCCGCGCCCTGGACCACATCCGCCTCAAATACCTCTGGTGGTAGGAACACATGGCCGAGGAGCGCAGCCGCCTGTTCAGTGAATCGTGGCACCGCGTGGCGGGCTACTCCGTCCAGCTGCGCCCCGAGATCGAGGTGCACAAGCAGCGGTTCCGCGGGGAAGTCTGGCACGTCCTTCAGGACCCTTACACCAACCGCTTCTTCCGGCTGCGGCAGGGCGCCTGGCAGTTTGTGGCCCGCCTCCGCTCCGGGGCCACGGTGGAGGAAGTCTGGCAGGAATGCCTGCGTGCGGACCCGGACGGCGCCCCGGGCCAGGACGAGGCCATCGCCCTGATCGGCCAGCTCTATCAATCCAATCTCATCGCCTCCAACCTCCCGCCGGACAGCGCCCAGCTCTTCGAGCGCAAGCGCAAGCGCGAGGAGAAGGAATGGCTGGGGCGGCTGAAGAGTTTTCTTTCCCCCAAGTTCACCCTCTTCAATCCCGACCCGTTCCTCCGCGTCCTGGCGGCGGGTTCCGGGGCCTGGCTGCTGGGCGCCGGAGCGGTTCTTTGGCTGGCTGTGGTGGCCTGGGGGCTCCACACCGCGCTGGGCCATTGGGACGAGCTGGGGGCCCAGTCGGCCGGCGCCTTTGAGCCGGGGAACTGGGTCCCCATGCTCCTGGTCCTGGCCGTCACCAAAGCGGTGCACGAACTCGGCCACGGCTTCGTCTGCCGCTGCCTCGGCGGCCAGGTTCCGAAATGCGGCGTCGTCCTCATGTTCTTCACCCTGCCGCCGATCACCCTGCCGTTCATGGACACGACTTCCAGCTACGGCTTCCGTTCCAAGCGCGACCGCATCCTGGTCGCCTGCGGGGGCATGCTTTTTGAGTTTTTCCTGGCGGCGGTGGCCTGCCTGGTCTGGGCCCAGATCGGTGACGGCGCCCTCAAGCGCATGCTGCACAACACCATGCTCATCTCCACCGCCACCACCGTGCTCCTCAACATCAACCCCCTGCTCAAGTTCGATGGCTACTACATCCTCACCGACCTGCTGGACATTCCCAACCTGCAGAACCGCGCCAACCAGCAGCTCCTCTACCTCTACGAGCGCCGCCTCCTGCGCCTGCCCCAGGTGGTCAACCCCGCCCACGGCCCGGGCGAGGCCTGGCTCCTGGCCATCTACGGAATCCTGGCCTTTGCCTACCGCCTGGTGCTGATCTATGCCCTCACCAACTTGGTGGCGGGCCACTACTTCGGATTCGGTTATGTCCTGGCCGGCGTGCTGCTTGTGCTCTGGGTGGTGGCGCCGGTGGCCAAGGGCTTCGGCTACCTGGCCCACAGCCCCCGGCTCTTCCGCCTCCGCACCCGCGCCTGGCTGGTGACCGGCGGGGTGGCCGCGGTGGTCCTCCTCGCCGCCCTGGCCGTGCCCTTGCCCGGCGCCTTCAAAGCGCCCGGACTCCTCGTGGCCGCCGACCGCGATGAGGTCTTTGCCGAGGTGGACGGGCGCGTGGTTGAATTGCTCGCGCCCAGCGGCGCCCTGGTCCAGCCCGGCGATCCCCTGGTCCGCCTGGCCAATCCGGAAATCGAAGAACGCATCGCCGACCGCCAGGCCGAACTCCGCCGCCTGGCCCTGCAGGAATCGCTCCTGCAAACTGCGGACTTCTCCCGCCTGCCCTCGGTGCGCCAGTCCGCCGCCGCCGCCCGCCAGGCTGTGGCGTATTGGGAGACGCTCGCCGGGGCCCAGATCATCCGTGCCCCGCGCGCGGGCATCTGGGTGGCCGGTGATGGCGAGCACCTGGCCGGGCGCATGCTCGTGCGCGGCGCCCGCGTGGGCGAGGTCTTTTCCCCCGGCGCCTACATGTTCCATGCCGTGGTCGATCAAGATGACGCTTCCAATCTGTTCACCGGGCGCATCCGCCGTGCGGAAGTCCGCCTCAAAGGCAGCGCCGGCCAGCCCTTCGCGGTGGAAGACATCCGGCTCATCCCCGCGGCCCAGCAAAAGCTGCCCAGCACCGCGCTGGGCTGGAAAGCAGGGGGCGAGATCGAGGTGGACCTGCGCGATCCCGAAGGCCTCCAGGCCAAGCGTGAATTCTACCTGGTCCACGCCCGCCTGGAGCCTTCCGCCCATGACGCCCTGCGCCACCGCCGGACCGGCTACGTCCGCTTTTCCCTCCCCTGGGAGCCCGCATTCTTCCAGGCCCTCCGCTGGTTTCGCCAAATGCTCCAGGAGAAGCACAAGGTCTGACAAAGGAATCAGGTAAGAAGGATGAGGTAAGAAGGAACAAGCCCTCTTCATCCCTCATCCCTCATCCTTCTTACCTCATACCTCATACCTACCCCGCCATGCTTCACGACCACCATCGCACGGCGCTGCGGCGTCCGCGCAAGATTTGCCAGGGGGCGGATGCGCTCAGCGACCGCTTGCTGGGCTGGCTGGAGCGCCGCCCGGCCCGCGTGCGCACCCTGCGGGCGCAGGCGGAGCGCGTGGAGGCGGAGCGTGCCGCGCTCGCCGAACGGGGTGAAGCGGATTTTGACCGGGAAGTGGCCGGGCTGCGCGCCGCCGTGCGCGGCGGCGGGCTGCGGCAGGACGCCATGCTCTTCCGTGCCCTGGCGGCGTCTTGTGAGGCGGCCCGCAGGGAAAAGGGACTCACGCCCCACGATGTCCAGATCATGGGCGCTCTGGCCATGGCCCGCGGCTGGCTGGCGGAAATGGCCACGGGCGAAGGCAAGACCCTTACCGTTTCCCTCTGGGGCGTGGTCGCCGGGTGGGGCGGATTTCCCTGCCATGTGGTCACTTCCAACGACTACCTCGCCGCCCGGGATGCGGAGGAAATGGGGCCGGTTTACCTCCGCTGCGGCCTGCGCGCCGCCGCCGTCACCGGGGCCCTGGACGCCGCCCGGCGCCAGTCCGCCTACCGCGCGGAGGTGGTGTACACCACCAGCAAGGAACTGCTCGCGGACTTCCTCAAGGACCGCCTGGTGCTCGGACGCCTCGCCCATGCCGACCTGCGCCTGGTCCGCCGCCTCGCCGATCCCGGGGCCATTCCCGAGGGCCAGCTCCTCCAGCGCGGCCTGCACACCGCCATCATTGACGAGGCGGACAACGTCCTGGTGGATGAAGCCGTCATCCCGTTGAGGATCAGCCAGAAATACCGCAACGACCTGCTCCGCCAAGCCTACGCACTGGGCAGCGTACTGGCCGCACGCTGCGAGCGCGGCACGCACCACACCACCGATCCCGAACGCAAGTCCGTCCGCCTCACACCCGAGGGCCATGCCCTGCTGGATGCCGTGCGGGCGGACCTGCCCCCGCTCTGGCGCGGGCGGCGCCGCGGTGCCGAATTGCTCGAGCAGTGCCTGGTGGCGCGCGAGTTCTTCCACCGGGAAAAAGACTACATCGTCCGCGAGGGCAAAGTGGTCATTGTCGATGCCTTCAGCGGGCGCCTCATGCCGGACCGGAGCTGGAGCCAGGGCCTGCACCAGGCCATCGAGGCCAAAGAGGAGGTCGAAATGAGCGACCCCACCGAAACCCTCGCCAGCCTCAGCTTCCAAAAATTCTTCCGCCTCTTCCGGCGCCTCTCCGGGCTCTCCGGCACGGCCCTGGAAGCGGCCCCGGAATTTTGGAGCATCTACCGCCTGCCCGTGCTGGCCATCCCCACCCACAAGCCGCGCCTGCGCGTGGAAGCCCCCGACAGCATGCACCCCGACCTGGAATCCAAGCGCCGCGCCGTGCTCGACGCCATCCGCGACTGCCACCACCAGGGGCGCCCGCTGCTGGTCGGCACCTCCCATGTTGCCGAGAGCGAGCACCTGGCGGAGGCGCTGGCCCGCGAGGGCTTTGCTTGCCAGGTGCTGAACGCCGTCCGCAGCGAAGAAGAGGCCGCCATCATCGCCCGCGCCGGCCAGGCCGGCATGATCACCATCGCCACCAACATGGCCGGACGCGGCACCGACATCAAACTGGGGGAGGGAGTGGCGGCCCTGGGCGGGCTGCACGTTCTCGCCACCGAGCGGCACGAGTCCCGCCGCATCGACCGCCAGCTTTTCGGACGTGCCGGGCGCCATGGCGATCCCGGCTACGCCCGGGCCTTCACCAGCCTGGAGGATGAACTGGTGCGCCGCCACGGCTTCGCCCCCGTGACCAGAGCGGTCCGGCGGCTCTTCCGGGCCTGGCCCCAGGGCGGGGCCTGTCTGGCCAAGCTCTACCTCCGCCTGGCGCAAAAGCGCGCCGAAGCCTCCGCCTATTTCCTCCGCCAGCAGGTGATGAAATCCGACACCCAGACCGAAGAAGCCCTCTCCTTCTCCGGTGCGGGCCTGGGTGGGTGAGCTGCAAATGCGGTGGGCGAAAAGTTTGTCGCGCGCTGGCTTGTCCCGCCAGAGCTTCGGCGGCGGACTGCGGACTGGGGCCAAGGAGGGGGCTATTTTTTAATGCAGAGGCGCAAGTCCTGCGGACCGCAGAGTGCGCAATGGGTGATGGGTGTGAGGGAAGGGGAGTTTCGGGTCCATGGGTGAATCCCGGTGCACTTTATTTCTCATAAATTCTGGGACGTGACCGAATGATCCAGGGTGGACGCTGCGGACATCGGGGTCTATTTTCGCCAGTATGGCAAACCGGAAGCCCCCACTGCTCGGCCTCTGGCTGGATTCCGCCGATGAGCTGCTGATCAGCCGCTGGTTGGATGAGGGGAGGCTGCCTGCCTTGCGCCGCTTGTTTGCATCAGGCATGCGGGCCCGGCTGCGCGGAATCGAACATTCCCGGGCGGAAGTGATGCAGGCCCTGGCCATCACGGGCGCCCATCCTTCGCATTCGGGTTATTGGGGCATCCACCGTTTTGATCCTGCCACCTGCCGCAGCACCAACCAGGGCATCCACCGTTATCCCCGGGTGCCACCGTTTTTTGCGCTCGGCCCGTCCTGCCGCGTCGCGGTGATGGATTTCCCCCAGTATGAATGCCACCCGGACGTCCACGGGATTACCCTCCGCAATTGGGGCTGCCATTCGGCCATGACACCGAGTGACTCGCGTCCGGAGGGGCTTCTGGTTGAGCTGGACCGGGAGTTCGGCGTTCCGCCGATGCGGGATCACGACCACGCGACGCTGCAAAATGCGGATGAAATCCGCCAGATGGCCAGGGAAATGGAAGAAGGCATCCGCCTGCGGGAACGGATCATGGACAAACTGCTGCGCCAGGAGTCCTGGAATCTTTTCCTGGTGGTCTTTGCCGAACTCCACCGGGCGGGCCATTACCTCGTGCCCAACGAAGAAACGGTGGACGCCCTGGGATGCGATGACCCCTGGGGTCCGCTCCGCTCGGTTTACGAACACGTGGATGCCTCCCTGGGCCGCTTGATGGACCGCCTGCTGCCGGAGTGGAACATCGCGGTGTATTCTTACGAAGGCGTCGAGCCGTATTCCGATGAAGTCCAGTGCACTTTCCTGCTGGGTGACTTGCTGCTGCGGGATTCCTTCGGGCGTGGCGCCTTTGTTTATGAGGACCCCGCGCGCGGCTCTTCACCGGAAGCCGAGGCGGGGATTGTCAACTGGGTGATGGAATGCTGGCACCTGCGGCGCCGTTTGGGGCCGCTGCAGTCCTTGCTGCATCAAAGGCTGGGGGCGGAGGCCTCGGCCGCGCTGGAGGTCCGCCTGGGCCTGCCCCTGCACCCGGAGCGGCCCGTGGAGGCCATGTATTGCAGCTACCAGCCCCTGATGTGGCTGGAAAAATACCGGCCCTATCAACGGGCATTCGCCCTGCCGACCTTCTCCGACGGCTTCATCCGCCTCAATGTCCGCGGGCGGGAAGGGCGGGGCCGGGTGGAGCCCGGGCGTTTCCGGGAGGAATGTGCGCGGCTGGAGCAGCTTTTGCGGGGCCTGCGGGACCCGCACAACGGCACTCCCGCCGTCCGGGAGGTCTTCCGGGTCCGCGACGATCCGTTCCAACTGGGACCGGAGCGCCCGGACGCCGACTTGATTGTCCGCTGGAATCCTCTGGGCCGGGGAGGAGTTTTCGAGTGCCCTGTCCTGGGGCGATTCGGCCCGGCACCGGCCTTGCGCGCCTCGGCGCACAGCGGAACCGGATTTTTCGGTGCCTGTGGTCCCGGAGTGCCGCGCAGGGAAGGAATCCTGGAAGGCAGCGTGCTGGATATCGCCCCCACGCTGCTTGCGCTCAGCGGACAGCCGCCGCCGGTCCCTTTGAAAGGCCGTCCCTTGGGGGACTGAAGGCTGTCCGGGGGCCAGGGGGCCAAAACCTTTGCGCCTTTGCGTGAGAATCCAACGGCGTCGTTCCGGCTGACGCGGGGGCGACGGGGCGAAGCGGGACTTGGTGTTCCTTTTCTCCCGCAATCTTTATTGCTCGATTTTGCCACCGGAATGTAACCCGGCCTCCCTTGTTCCGGGACGGGATGCTCTTTAGCGTCATGCGCGCATGAGGAAACCCGCCCCTTGGATGTTCTGGTTCGCCGCCATTCTTCTGGGGCCGATTCTGATCATTTCCTTTTCCCAGGGCCAGCCGTCCGAGCCGAAACCTCCCGTGCCGGCTCCGGCTCCCGCAGCAGTTCCGAATGCCCAAGAGAGCGCTCCCGAGAGCACCCAGCTCGTTGAGGAGCCTGCCCCGCCGGCAGAGCCCGTCGCGCCGCCGCCTGCGGCCCCGCCCGAGCCCAGCCCCGAAGTCATTGCCCGGGCCAAGGCCGAGTTCATGCGCCAGGCCCGGCGGGATTCGGAGCGCGCGGTCCAGCCGGAAGCACTGGCTGGCGAGGACAACAAAGGCCGCGCCCTCAGCCTGCCCGAGGTCATTCAAATGGCCCTGGCCAACAACTATGAGATGAAAATCGCCCGCATCGAGCCCCTCGTCCGCCAGCGCGAGATCGAGGCGGAGTGGGCGGAATTTTCCCCCCGGCTGGAACTGGCGGTCAGCCGCAGCCAGAGTGATGATCCGCAGAACGCCACTGAGCTGGCTTCAACCGGCGGCAATCCCGCCGACATCGCCGGCGGCGAGCCCCGCATTTTTTACGATGACCGCTGGGAGGGTGAATTCGGCGTGAAAGGGCGCACCCCCATCGGCCTGGAATACGGCCTGGTCTTCCAAAGCAGCGCCTTGGAAAACACCACCAACCGCACCTCTCCGCTTTCCCTCTTCACCCCGGAATATGAATCCTTCGCCGGTGTGACCCTCAACCAGCCGCTTTTGAAAAACCTGGGCTTCGATGCCCAGCTCAAGAACGTGCGCGTGGCCCGCGTGAACCGCTCCATCGCCGTGGCGGATTTGCAGGAAAAGGTTTCCGAGAACCTGGCGCAGCTCCTGGATGCCTATTACAGCTACCTGGCCGCCTGGGAAGAATGGGAAGTCCGCCAAAGCGGCGTGGCCATGAGCGAGAAAGTGCGCGAGCAGCAGCTCGACCAGGTCGAGCGCGGCATCCTCTCGCCCACCGAAGTGGCCCAAGTGGACATTGAACTGAGCGAAAACCGCCAGGAGGCCTTCGAAGCCCGCAACCGTGCCACCAGTGCGAAACTGGCCCTGCTCAAGATCATCCTCTCCGACTTCGATGCCACCCGGCCGGAATCCTACATCCCTCTGGACAAGCTTGATGGGGAGATTCCCTCCTACACGCCCGAAGAACTGGTGCGCCACGCCATGGTCCACCGGCCCGACTACCTGCGCGCCCTGGAAGTGGTGAAGCGCGAGAATCTGGAAATCAAATACCAGGAAAACCAGGCCCTGCCCCGGCTCGATCTGGAGGGAAGCTTCGGCTACAATGGCCTCGCTGATGACTGGGGGAAAAGTGCCGACCGGGCCTTCGAGGACCAGGGCCAGCAGTGGAAGCTGGGTGTACGCTTCTCCATGCCCATCGGGCCGAACCCGAACATCGACAAAGCCCGTGCCGCCCGCCTGCGCAAAGAGCAGGCCCTGCTCAACATCAAAGCGGTGGAGACTTCCCTGCATCTCGACATCCATTTTTCCCTGGAGCAGCTCTCGGTCAGCCGCAAGCGGCTGGACAGCGCCCGCCTGATGCTGCGCAGTGCCGAGACCCTGCTTTGGAGCCAGGAAGACCAGGTCGAACGGGGCACGGCCAACGTGGACGATGTGGCCCGGGTCTATGTGGCTTATGTGCAGGCCAAAGCCGAGCACGCCCGTGCGCTGGGTGAAGTCCGCCGCGCCATCGCCCAGGTCTGGCTGGCCAGCGGCCTCATCCTTGCCCAGGCCGGCGTGACCATCGAAGGTTATTGAACTGGAGCGGGCGCCCGGCCAATCAGCGGGCCTTGTTCCAGGCATCGGTGGCGTAGCGGTCCCAGAATAGCTTGCCGGCCAGGGCCAGTTCCTCGGCACTGGCGGCGCTTTCCTCGATGGTTCCGCCGAGCAGGGGGGTCAGGTGGTTGAGCAGCGGGGTTTCCAGGCGGGGGAAGTAAGCCGGGTCCAGCCGCAGCCCGGTTTCCACAAGGCAGCCTTCGGGACACTTGTGCCGCGAGGTGGCCCCTGCCTTGCTGCCCGCCACCAGGATGTCATGCCGGTAGGCGCGCTGGAAGCAGTCGCCCGCGTGCTCGGGCAGGCGCGGGTCGTAAAGCGGCGCGTCCTCCGCCAGCACCGCGTCCATCCCGGCCTCCCCCAGTGCGGCGGCGATCCGGCTGTTCACGATTTGATAGGTATCGAGGATGGCGGACTCGCCCAGGGGGTGGCCCGGGGGGACGATGAGGCAGCAGGTGTATTGGTCGGTGTGATGGATGGTGCCGCCGCCGGTCAGGCGGCGCAGGAAGGCCGAGCCCGAGGGCACATCGGCCATGGGCTGGAAGTAGCCGATGCTCAGGCGCGGCGAGTCCTCGGAAAGGAGGGAAGGGCCGAGGATCAGCACCGGGGCCTGCACGAGCTGGAGCAGGGACTCGGCCATGGCCATGCTCAAGGCCAGGTGGAAGGGTTCGGCGGGCGTGCGGAAAAAACGCACCAGCGGGGGAAGCTCGGCCATGGCCGGATGATGCTGTCCGCCGACACGGAAGATCAAGTGACATTCCGGAGGCAAGGGGCGTTGGGGAATGAAGGGATTGAGAGCGGGTTTTTTTCGATTTGTTCGGGTGCCTTGGATCACCGCTTGCCGCGGGCCGCGGTGCCCGCTACTGCTGGCGCATGGAATCCTGGCGTGGGGATGTGGCGCAGTTGATGGAGCGCGTGTCCCGCTGGCACGGTGGGAAGACGTGGGCGGACTGTTCGTTTCTGCCCGCGCTGGAGGCGCTGGCGGGCGCGGTGCGGGAGGAGGCACGCCTGGATGCACGGGGCTGGCGGCTGGTGGAGGCCGATTGGGCGCGCTTGCTGGGCAGCCGTCTGGCCCGTCAGCAGGCGCCCCCGCCGGCTTGGAATGGCGCGGAGGTGCTCTTTCTTTCCGGCCCCCCGCGCACCGGGAGCACGCTGCTTCACAACCTGCTGGCGCAAGTGCCCGGCACACGGACCTTGCGCGCCTGGGAGGCGCTTTTCCCGGTGCCCCCGCCGCAGGGGGCTCCGGACCCGCGCCCTTCGCTGGCAGCCCTGCACCTGGCGGCGGCCGGCCAGCTGGCCCCGGGGGCGGCCGCCGCCCATGCGCTGCGGGTCCAGCAGGCGGAGGAATGCGGGTGGCTGTTCCAGCACGGCTTCCTCGACCTGGTGTTTCTGCTGCATTTCCACGTGCCGGGCTACCTGGCCCATTATGCCGCGGCGCCGCACGGCAGCAGTTACCAGGAATTCCGGAACTGGCTGGCGGGCCTGGAGGCCGGAGCATCCCCGGCGCGGCGCTGGGTGCTGAAGTCGCCCCGCCATTTGTCCCATTGGCGGGAGGCGGCGGCGGCTTTTCCCGGAGCGCGCGTGGTGCGCCTGAGGCGTGACACTGCCGAGGTGGCCCCCTCCCTGGTGTTTTTCGCATGGAAAGTCCGGCGCCTCTTCAGTTCGGACGCGGCGGCCGAGGATGTGCTCAGGGACTGGCTCCCGGTCCTGCGGGAAACCGAAGCCCGTGCCGATGCCGCCAGCCGGGAATTGCCTGCCGGGCGGCTCTTGGAAGTGGAATTCAATGAGGTGAGGGCCGATCCCGTGGGCGTGGCCCGGCGCATCCATGAGTGGGCGGGCTGGGCCTGGGACGCGGGGGTGGAGGCACCCCTGCGGCAGTGGGCAGCGGCCCATGCCGGCTCCTTCCGCGCTGCCCGGCCCTCGGATGGCGATTGGGCGGCATTTGGATGGAGCCCGCGTGAAATCCGCAGGCGGCTCGGCCTTTGATCGCGCACCGAGCCGGGCCGCAGCGGTAGGCTGGTTCCATGAAATCGCCCGGCAATGTCCGCCAAAGCCAGGTGGACCTGGTGGTGCCTGACATCCGGCTGGAAGAACTCAACGCCGACACGCTGATGGCCCGGGCCCGCGGCCTCACCGGATTGTCCGATTGGGGGGGGGATGGATTCCGTTCCGGGCTGGAGGCCTTGCTGGAATCGCTGCGGACGGAGGCCGCTTTGAACAAGCGGGGCCGCTGCCATGCCTGGCGCACGGTGGCCCGCCTGCTCTGCTGCCGCCTGTGGCTGGCCCGCCGCCGCGCGGCGCATTCCCGGCCTCCGGCGCCGCCCGCGGGCCTGCTGGTGCTGGCGGGGGCGGACGATGCCTCCGTGGCGGATGCGCACGGCGCCCTGGCGCGCACGGGGCGCTGGCGCACGCTGGACTGGCAATCCGCGCTCTATCCGGTCCTCCCCCCCGGAGTGCCGGAGGCCGCGTTCCGGGCCCAGGTGGCGCTGGCGATGGAAGAATCCGCCTGGATGGTGCCCGGGGAGGGCGCCGGCGCGCTGGCGCCGGACTCGCCCGCCGATGCCGCGGTGCTGCAGCAGCATACGTTTGCCGACCTGCTGGCGCCTCTGCGTTTCCGCGTTCCCACTTACGTCCGCTGGCTGGAGTCCCAGCCCATGGAGCCGCAGGTGGAGGAATTCCTGCGCCTGCTGGAGGATGTGGCCTCGCGCGCTCCTGAGGACCGGCGTCCCTGGCTGCTGGCTTCGAACGGTCCGCTGCACGCCTGGCGTGCTTGGCGGCAGCGGACGGATAACGAGGGACTGCGGGTGCTCTGGATGGAAGGCTCGCGCGAGCAGGCGGCCAGCCGGGCCGCCGCCCGGATTGCGGCCTGGAGGCAGGCCTTCACCGGCGCGGAGGATGCAGCGGAAGCGCACGCCACGGCCCAGCGCGGCGTGGATTGGGTCTGGCAGCGCAAGGAGGAAGCCGCCGCGGAATTGGGGGCGGGCTTCCAGTCGGTCCGGACGGTGGATGAAGCCCTGGCCGCAGCATGAAGCGCATTCGCTGGCTGGGAGACCGGGCTCCGGCTTTTTTTCCGCGGCCCAAAGCGCGGGGCCAGTGCGGGAATTGATCCACCGGGCCAAGAGAGAAGGGCATGTGTGTGGCGGATGCGTAGGTGATCGAGGCAGCTCGCCGCAATCTGGCACTGAAAATCCCCAAAAGCATGGAGGACCTGGATGCGCTGTTGGCGGGTTGTGCCTGTCCGGCAACCCTGAGTCCGCAGTTGAGATGGAGAGGTATTCGCCGCGCTCCGTTGGGATGTCCGGGTCTGGCGCGTCTATTTGGCAATCGAGCAGGCGACGTTGGGGCTTTGCGGGTTGACATCCACCCGCCGCTCCCTGGGCAGGACCACAAGGTCCATATCCTCCATGGGGATGGCGCCCAGCAGAACTTGGTCGCCCATGATAATGGCGCCGCCCAATCCCACCCTGTTTTTAAACCGGGTTTCCAAGGGGCCTGCATAAGGAACAAGGTGGCGTGACCCGTCGGCGATGGTGACTTCCTTCTTGTCGTATTCTTCCAATTTCAACTGGATAGCGATGTGTTCGGGGATGCAAAGATGCACCGCACCGGTGTCAGCCAGTGCTTCAACTTCAATGGCTTCAATTTCAGGGTAACGTGGATTTCGCAGTTTGAGCATGGTGTAGGCTAGCCTCACAAATCCATTCAAGCAGATGTGAAGACGGGGGCAAGCTTGGGAAGCCGTTCCAGTTATTGCGAATACGGATTGCCGCGAACGCGCGGTGGATCGCCGGCTCTGGCTCCTGTCCTTTCCGAAGACCAATGAGGACGGGAACGAATCGTGCACGGCCCGACTCAATTGCTTAATCACCCAATTCCCTAATCACTCAGCCCCCCCCGCTGTCCGGGTTTTGTCACAGGATTGGAGCTTGAATGCCGTCTTTCGGAGCGGGGTTTGTGGTCAATTGATTATCCCCTTCCCATGGCCTCTTCATTCGAGATTCTTGCCTGGGCGCCGGATGCGGCGTCGGAAGCGGCTTTGGCCGCGGCGGCGGGGCGTGCGGGGGCCGTGGGTTTGCAGCGGGCGGGTGGCCCCCCGGGTTGGAGGGTGGGCCGGGCGCCGGGCTGGTGCGTGGTGGAAGCGGAGGATGCGGCGGTGGCGGAGCGCGCCGGGGAATGGATTGCGCGATGGAAGGCGCAGGGCCACCGGGTCCTTTGGCGGGCGGTGGATGCGGAGGATGCGGAAACCGGCCTGCGCGCCGGGGCCGATGGCCTGGTGGCCAAGGGCACCGAGTCCGGCGGGCGGGTGGGAACGGAAACGGCTTTTCTCTTATTCCAGCGGCTGGTGAAGGAATTCAAGGTCCCGGTGTGGGTTCAGGGGGGCATCGGGTTCCACACGGCGGCGGCCTGCCGGGCGGGAGGTGCGGCAGGCGTGCTGGTGGACTGGCAGCTGGCCCTGGCACGGGAAAGCCGCCTGTCCGGGCTTTGGCAGGAGGCGCTGCGTGGCATGGAGGGCGCGGAAACCCAGGCCTGGCCCCTGGAGGACGGACGCGGGTTCCGCCTTTGGTGGCGGCAGCCTCCGGTCAGGCTGGACCCGCTGCGCCGGGCGTTCGAAGCGCTGGCGCTGGAACGGCGGCTGGACTGGCTGGCTTCCCACCATTCCTGGGAATCGCCGGAGGATGGACTGCTGCCCTGCGGGATGGATGCGGCGCTGGCCGCCGAGTGGGCCGCGGAGTGCCGCAGCGCGGCGCGCATGCTGGCGGTGCTGCGGGAGCGTTCCTCGTCCGGCCTGCGCGCGGCCGCACGCTCCCGCCCGCTGGCGCGGGAATCCGGTGCGGCGGCGGCCTGGGGCACGCGCTATCCGGTGCTGCAGGGGCCGATGACGCGGGTGAGCGACAATGCGGATTTTGCTGCGGCGGTGGCAGAGGCCGGGGCGGTGCCCTTCCTGGCCGCAGCGCTCATGCGGGCCTGTGCGCTGGACCAGGTGCTGGCGGAAACCGGGCGGCGGCTGGAGGGCCGGCCCTGGGGTGTGGGCTTGCTGGCTTTCGCCCCCCCGGCGCTGCTGGAGGAGCAGCTGGCGGTGGTGCGGCGGCACCGTCCGCCGCAGTTGATCCTGGCCGGAGGCAGGCCGGACCAGGCGCTTCCCCTGCTGCGGGAGGGCCTGGCGTGCCACGTCCATGTGCCCTCTCCTGCCTTGCTGGAGGCGTATGCGGAGGCGGGGCTGGACTCGTTCATTCTCGAGGGCCTGGAATGCGGGGGCCACACCGGGCCGCGGAGCAGCTTCCTGCTCTGGGAGCAGGCCTTCGCGCGCTTGTCCGCCCGTGCCCGCCGGACGGGAACAGCCAGGGCCTATCAAGTGATTCTGGCCGGCGGCATCCATGACGGGCGTTCCGCGGCCATGGCCCTGGCCGCAGCGGGGCCGCTGCTCGATGCGGGGGTGAGGGTGGGCCTGTTGATGGGCAGCGCGTATGTGCTGACCCGGGAGGCGGTGGCCACGGGGGCGGTCACGCCGCTTTTCCAGGAGCAGGCATTGGCTTGCCGCCGCACCACACTCCTGGAATCGGGCGCCGGCTACGCCACGCGCTGTGCGGCCACGCCGTTTGCCGGACACTTCGAGGCGGAACGCCGCCGGCTGCTGGCCGAGGGGCGCAGTGCGTCCGAGGTCCGGGAGGCCCTGGAGCTGCTGAATCTGGGCCGCTTGCGCGTGGCCAGCAAGGGGCTCAAGCGTCCCGCGCCGGAGGCGCCGCTGGAGCCGGTTCCAGCCCGTGAGCAGGAGCAGGAGGGGCTGTTCATGATGGGCCAGGTGGTGGCGCTGCACGATGCGGCCACGGACATGGAATCGCTCCACCGCTCGGTTTGTGAGGACGGCGCCGCCCGGCTGGAGGCCGCGGCCGAGGCCCTGCCGTCGGAAGCCGCGGTGGATGAAGAGGCCGCCCCGGCATCGGACCGGCAGGCGGTGGCCGTGGTGGGACTGGCCGGAGTCTTTCCCGGAGCGCCGGACCTGGAGGCGTATTGGGACAACATCCTCAACCGCGCCCGCGTGCTGCGGGAGGTTCCCCCCTCGCGCTGGGATGCGGCGCTTTACTACCAAGACGCCGCCGCGGGAGCCGCGCCGGACAAAATCCACTCCCGCTGGGGCGGGTTCATTGATCCCGTGCCGTTCGATCCGATGGCCTATGGCATGCCGCCGAAGACGCTGGAGTCGATCGATCCGGTCCAGCTGGTCTCGCTGGAAGTGGTGGCGCAGGCGCTGCGCGATGCCGGGGTGGAGCCGGGACAGGCGCCGGATCGGACGGCGCTGATCTTTGGCGCATCCTCCACCGGAGACCTGGGAAACCGGTATTTCATGCGCAGCCTGCTGCCGGTGTTGCGGCGGACATTTCCGGAGCTGCAGGGCGTGGATTTGGAAAGCCGGCTGCCGCAGTGGACGGAGGACTCGTTCGCCGGAAACCTGGTCAACGTGATCACCGGACGGGTCGCCAGCCGGCTGGACCTGCGGGGGGCGAATTTCACGGTGGATGCGGCCTGCGCGTCCTCGCTGGCTTCGGTCGTGCTGGCGGTGCGGGAATTGAGGTCGGGCCAGGCGGACCTGGCGGTGGCGGGGGGTGTCGATCTGGCGATGAGCCCGCTGGTCTATCTTTCTTTTGCGCGAACGCATGCGCTCTCGCCCGAGCCCGAGGTGCGGGCGCTGGACCGCGGGGCGCGGGGAATCGCATTGGGCGAGGGTGTGGGCGCGGTGGTGTTGAAGCGGCTGGCGGACGCACGCCGGGATGGGGACCGGATTTACGCGGTGATCCGCGGGGTGTCCTCGGTGAGCGACGGGCGGGGGATGGGGGTGACCGCGCCGCGGCACGAGGGCCAGGTGGCCACCCTGCGGCAGGCCTATGCGGATGCGGGATTCGGCCCGGAAACCGTGGGCCTGTTCGAGATGCATGCCACGGGAACGCCGGTGGGCGACCAGGTGGAGGCGGAAGGGCTGCGGGCGGTCTTGGACGGAGCGGCAGCGCGCCGCATCGCGGTGGGTTCGGTCAAATCGATGATCGGCCACGCCAAATGCGCGGCGGGCATCGCGAGTTTTCTCAAGGCGGTGCTGGCGGTGGACCGGGGCATTCTGCCGCCGACGATGCACGTGGAGCGTCCGATCGAGCCGCTGGCGGGCGAGGACCAGCCGCTCTTCGCCAACACCGAGGCGCTGCCCTGGCTGGCGTCCGGCGGCCCGCGGCGTGCGGGGGTGAGCGCTTTTGGATTCGGCGGGACGAATTTTCATGCGGTGCTGGAGGCGGCGGAGGGTGAGGGGGCGCGGGCCGGGCGGGCGCACTGGCCCACGGAACTGTTTGTCTGGCGGGGGGAAACGCGCGAGGCGCTGCGGCGCCAGGTGGAGGCATGGCAGCAGCGGCTGGAAAGGCGCGGGGACGGGGAGGAGGGCCGCCTGGGGGATTGGGCATGGACGTGCCATGCCGAGCGGCGGCCCGGGCCGCATGTCCTGGCGGTGGTGGCCTCCAGCCTGGAGGACTTGCAGGCGCGGCTGGAGCGTGCGTTGCCGCGCCTGGAAGGGGATGAAAGGGCCTGGAGTGATGGGGAGGGCATGGATTACCGGCCGGAGCCGCTGGCGGGGAAGCTGGTCTTTTTGTTTCCGGGCCAGGGTGCGCAGCGGCCCGGGATGCTGCGCGAGCTGGTGCTGGCGTTTCCGGAATTGCGGCAGCGGCTGGAGGAAGCGGAGGCCGGGCTGGGGCCGGTCGATGGCCGGGGGATCAGCGAGTGGATGTATCCGCGCCCGGCGTTCGATGCCGCGGGCCGGCGGGGGCAGGAGGAGGCCCTGCGCCGCACGGACCGGGCCCAGCCGGCGCTGGGTGCGGCGGGCTGGGCGCTGGCCCGCTGGCTGGAGGGCTGGGGCCTGCGGCCGGAATTGGCGGCAGGCCATAGTTATGGGGAGATCACCGCGCTTTGGGCGGCGGGAGCGGTGGGTGATGCGGATTTTTTCAAGCTGACCCGCGAGCGGGCCTGGGTCATGGTGGCGCATGGATGCGGGGGCGGGATGCTGGCGGTCAAGGCCTCGCCAGCGGAATTGGAAGCCCGGCTGGCCGGGCGCCCGGGTGTTTGGGTCTCGAATGCGAACGCGCCGGAGGAAACCGTGCTTTCAGGGGAAAGTGCCGCGCTGGCTGCCGTGCAGGCGGAGCTGGCCGCGCAGGGGCGGGCGGCGGTGCCGCTGCGGGTGGCGGCAGCATTCCATTGTCCGCTGATGGAGGCGGCGATGGCTCCCTGGCGCCGGGTGCTGGAGGCGACTCCGTTTGAACCGCCACGCATTCCGGTGACCAGCAGCCGGGGGCCGTTTTATTCCTCCGACCCCGCGGAGGTGAGGGAAACGTTTGCACGGCAGATGACCGAGCCGGTGGAATTCATCAAGCAGGTGCGCGGCCTGCACGCGGCGGGAGGCCGGATATTTCTCGAACTGGGACCGAGCGGCTATCTGGCGGGCATGGCCGGTCAGACGCTGGCGGCGGATGGCGCGGAGGCCCTGGTGCTGGCCTGCGAGCAGCGCCAGGGCCACAGCCTCACCCAATGGAACCGGGTGCTCGGACGCCTGCTGGCGGCGGGCGTGCCGGTGCGGGACGGGCGCCGTTTCGAGGGCCGCGGCCTGCGCCGCCTCGAACCCAGGCGGGAGCGGCCCACGCGCCCGCTTTGGCTCGTGGACGGCTCCGGGGCCTGGCCGTCAGGTGCTCCACGGGCGGCCGGCGCTGTTCCGCTTCAACCCTCTTCTTCACTTCCACCCCCACCTCCCGAACTTGTTATGAAACACGATTCCACCCCCACCAATGGCCATGCCGCACCGCCGGCGCCTGCGGCATTGCCGCCCCAGGCCCTGCAGCTGCTGCGGGAGCACCGCGCGCTGATGGAAAAATTCCTGCAAACCCAGGAACAGATCATGACCGAGGCCCTGCGGAGCCTGGGCGGCGGGGCTGCCTCTGCCGGGGCTCCCGCGTGGGAAGGCAGCGCACTGGATGAAGGCTGGAGGGTGGTGGACCATGCGGCGCCTCCGGCCGCTCTCCGCGTGGAAGCCGCCGTTCCTGCTGTTTCACCATCGGCCAACGGCCGCCACGCGGCTCCACCCGCCCCGCCCGTTCCCTCCGATCGTGAGGCCTTTACGCGCCAGCTGCTGCGCACGGTCAGTGAAAAGACAGGCTATCCGGAGGATGTGCTGGGCATGGACATGGATTTGGAGGGGGATTTGGGCGTCGATTCCATCAAGCGGGTGGAAATCCTGGCCGGGCTCCAGGGCCACATGCCGGAGATGGGGATGGACCCTGAGACCATGACCGAAGAGCAGAAGCAGAACGCCCTTGCAGCGCTGGACAAGCTGGCATCGCTCAAAACCCTTACCCAGATCGTGGACTGGCACATGGAGCGGACGGCGCAGGCCCCGCCCTCAGCCGGGGCGGAGCCTGGGGAGATTTCCAAGGCGGACGGAAAGGGCCGCGAAGCGGAGGAGGCGCCCGATCCCGCAAAAAAAGCCGGGTCCCGCGCTTCGTGATGGAGCTGCGGGACGCGGAATCCAGGGCAGGAGGGGAGGAGGGCAGGGCGCGGCTGCGCGGGCGCGTGGTGGCACTCTTTGCCGATGATCCCGGCCCGGCTTCTGCACTGGCGGAGGCGCTGGAATCCGCCGGAGCCCAGCCCCATCTTATGCCGCTGGATGCAGGCGAGTCCGCCGTGCGCATGCTGGGCCATTTGAGCCGGGAGGCCGGAGGACCCGGCGCGGTGATTTTCCTGCAAGCCGATGCAGGGCGTGATGGGGGCGGTTTGAAGACGATGTTTCATGGCCTGAAGGCTGTGGCCGCCGCCCGTCCGGACGTGGTCCTGGTGACCCGGCAGGGCAGCGGCCCGGAACGCCACACCGCTCCGCTGCGCGGATTTCTCCGTGCGCTGCGCGGGGAATGGCTCGACTGCGGGTTCCGCATGCTGGACTTCGACCCCGCGGGGGATTGGGCCGGAGATGCCCGCCGGGTGGTGGAGGAGTGGCCTCCGGGAGAGGACTGGCTGGAAGTGGTTTTCCGCGGGGGGCGGCGCGGAACCTGGCGTCCGGTGGCGAGCGTGCTGCCTCCCGACCCAGGTCCAGCTCCGCTGCGGGAGGGTGCGGTGATTGTCGCCACCGGAGGCTTGAGAGGCATCACCGCGCAGGCGGCGCTGGGCCTGGCCCGTGCCTGCGGCGGGCGGGTGCATGCCCTGGGGCGGACCCTGCCGGAGGATGGGATGGAGGGACTGGACGGGGGCGGGGATATCCAGGAGCTGCGGCGCCGCTTGTTGGAGCAGAACCGTTTGTTGGGGAGAAATGAAACGCCGGCCTCCCTGGAGCGGCAGATTGCCGGGATATTGAAGCAGCGGGCGCTGCGCCGCACGGTGCGGGCCTATGCCGCGGCGGGCGTTCCCCTGGCCTGCCACCAGGCCGATGTCTCCGATGCCGGCGCCCTGGGCCGCGCGCTGCGCCGCATCGGGGACGAGGAAGGGCGGATCGACGCTGTGCTGCACGGCGCGGGGGTGATCGAAGACCGGCTGCTGGTGCAGAAGACGGAGGAATCGTTTGACCGGGTTTACCGGACGAAGGTGGCGGCGGCGCTGGCCTTGGAACAGCATCTCCCCCGGCAGCATCTCCAGCTGGTGGCGCTTTTTTCCTCGGTGTCTGCTTACGTGGGCAACCGCGGCCAGACCGATTATGCCGCGGCCAACGCCGCGCTCAACGCCCTGGCTGCGGAATGGGCCTCTTCCTGGGGCTGCCGGGTGGTGGCCCTGGCCTGGGGGGGATGGGAGCCGGAAGAGGACGCCCCCGGCATGGTCTCCAGTGCGGTGGAAGAGCGGTTGAAGCGCCTGGGAGTGGAATTGATCGGTCGGGAGGTCGGTATGCGGGCCTTCCTGGATGAGGTGGCGTCGCCAGGGCCGGCCCATGTTCTGCTGGGCGGCGGGCGCTGGGAGGAATTCCTGCGGGCCGGGAGTCCGGCCCGCGCCGTGTCCCTGGCCGGGAGCGAAACGGGAGGCGGAGCGTGAGTGCCGCGCAGCCGGTCGCGATCATTGGTGCGGGCGGGCGCTTCGCCCAGGCCCCGGACATCCGCACGTTCTGGAACAACATCCTGAACAAGGTGGATGCCGTGCGCGAGGCCGGGCCGGACCGGTGGGACCAGTCCTTGTTTTACGAGCCGGGTGCGGAACGTCCGGGAAAAATTTACTGCAAATTCGGCGGATATCTTCCAGGCCGCATTCCCTTCCGTCCGGCCGAGCACGGCATCATGCCGCTGGCGCTGCAAGGGGCCGAGCCGGACCAGTTTCTCCTGCTGCTGGCGGCGGTGGAGGCCTTCGAGCATGCGGGGATCGACTGGCGTGCGGTGGACGGGCGGCGGGTGGGCGTGATCATGGGCAAAGGCGGCTACGCCGGAGCCGGCCATGTCAATTACAGCCAGGCCTGCTTCGGCGTGCAGCACATCCTGGAAGTGATGCGGCGGCTGCTGCGCGGGCTGCCGGAAGAGACCTTTGCCGCGCTGGAGGCCGAGTTGTTGTCCGGGCTGGCTCCCCTGACTTCGGAAACCGCGGTCTCGAACGTGCCCAACCTGGCCTCCGCCCGGCTGGCCAACCGGATGGGATTCATGGGGCCGAATTACACGGTGGACGGGGCCTGCGCTTCCTCGCTGCTGGCGCTGGGCCATGCGGTGGAGGATTTGCGGCAGGGGCGCACGGACCTGGCCCTGGCCGGCGGGTCCCACCTGGGAAATGATGTGTTTTTCATCAAGATGTTCGAGATGATCGGCGCGGTCTCGCGCGGGATGAAAACCCGTCCGTTCGACCGCCGGGCCGATGGAACGCTGCCGGGGGAAGGGGCTGCGGTGGTGCTGCTCAAGCGCCTGGAGGATGCGGAACGGGCGGGGGACCGGGTGCTGGCGGTGGTGCGCGGCGTGGGCAGCGCCAGCGACGGGCGCGGCACCGGCGTGCTGACGCCGAACATCGAGGGCGAGGTGCTGGCGATGCAGCGGGCCTATCAAGAATCTGGGGTGGACCCGCGTTCGGTGGGCCTCTTCGAGGCCCATGGCACGGGAACGGAAGTGGGGGATGCGGTGGAGGCTGCGGCGATGCGGCGGATTTACGGGAACCGCCCGCCGGGGACTGCCCCCTGGTGCGCGGTGGGCGCGGTCAAATCGATGATCGGCCACTGCTTTCCAGCCTCGGGCATGGCGGGTTTGATCAAGACGGCACTGGCCCTCAGCCACAAAATACTCCCGCCCACGCTGCACGTGGAGCAGCCGCGGGAGGAATTGGCGGCGGAGGACTCGCCCTTTTATCTGAACACCGAGTCCCGTCCCTGGCCCGCCCCGGCGGCGGGCGCGCCGCGGCGGGCGGCGGTGAGCGCGTTCGGCTTTGGCGGGGTCAATGCCCATGTGGTGCTGGAGGAGCACCGCCCGTCCCAGCGTCCGCGCCTCCGCCGGGTGGACCACGATCCGGCGCCGACGGAGCTGCTGGTCTTTGCCGCACCCGGCCGGGCCGGATTGCGCCAGCAAGTGGAAAGGGCAAGGGCGCGGATGGAAGCCCGTCCGGCCTCCGCGCTGCGGGACTGGGCCTGGACGTTTTTCCAGGAGTGCGGACCTGCGGGGCCGGCCCGGCTGGCGGTGGTGGCCTCATCGCGGGGCGATTTTTTGGCCAAGGCCTCCTCCTGGCTGGAGCGTGGCGGGCCGGGGGCCTGGGAGGATGCGCGCGGCCTTTTTGCCGCGGACGCGCCGGTGGAGGGTTCCGTGGCCGTGGTGTTTGGCGGAATCGGCTCGGCTTATCCCGGCATGTTCCGCGAGGTGGCGATGGCGTGGCCGGATGTGCTGGACGATTGGACCGAGCGTGTGCCGGAGCCGGATCCGCTCTGGGGCGCGTATTTGCGGGCGAATGCCTGGTCCGCGCGGCTGCTGGAAGCGTTCGGCATCCGCCCTGGGTGGCTGACCGGCCATGCCGGATTGGGCACGCTCAACGCCCTGGCCGGGGCCGGTGGCGAGTCTGCTTTTCCCGAGGGTGCGCTGCGGGAGATGGCGGATGCCATCGAGCGCCGGCTGGCGCAGGTTCCCTGGCGTGCGGCGGATGTGCAGGGGCCGCGTGAGGTCCTGGAGGAACTTCTGGCCGGGCCGGGCTGGGGTTCGGAGTATCACTGCGTGGCGCGCCACACTCCCGAGATGATCGTGGTGGGCTGTGCGCCGGAGCATCAGGATGCGCTGTTGGCGCTGCTCCAGCGGGCACGGGTGCGGGTGCAATGGAAGGGGCTGTGCCATGCCCTGCACACGCCCGCCGCAGCGGCCGACGCCCCGGCGGCCCAGGGACCGTTCACCCGCATGAATTTCCAGGATGCCCCCCGGGTGGTTTCGCCTGCGGACGGGATGCCCTATCCAGAAGAAGCCGATGCGTGTGCGGCAAGGTTGTTGGGCGACTTGCAGCGCCCTCTGGATATGGTGGCGGTGGTGGAGGCGCTGGCGGGGTGCGGCGTCCGCACCCTTGTGGACGCGGGTGCGGGAGGGCAACTGGCCCCGGCATTGGAGCAGAACCTGCGCGGCCACGCCGGATGCGCGGTGGCGCTGGACCGCCGGGGGCGGCATGGGGTGACGCAGCTCCAGTTCGCCCTGGGCCGGCTCTTTGCGCGCGGCGTGGACTGCCGCCTGGACCGGTTCTATCAAGACCGAGGCCTGGTCCGGGTGGAGGCGGAGGAAGGCGGGCGCGGACCGGTGGTGGACATCCAATTGACCCAGCCGGTGGCGCGCATTTCCCCGGCCTTTGAGGAGCGGGTGCGTGCGGAAATTATGGCCCATCTGGCCCCGTCCTCTCCCCAGGGACCTGCGTCCGGGGGGCGCCCCCTGATCGGGCGGGTGGTGGAGCATGTTCCCGGGAAGCGCGTGCGGGTGGCAAGGGTATTCGATCCCTCCGGGCACGATGCCTGGCTGCTGGACCATGCCCTGGGCCAGAATGCCTGCCGCCCCGGCAGCGGGCTGAACGGCATGGTGCTGCTCCCGCTGGCTTTCAGCCTGGAAATGATGCTGGAGGCGGTGGATGTGCTCTGCCCGGGCCGGGTGGCGGGCCGGGTGGCCAAGCTTTCCGCGCGGCAGTGGGCAGTGGTGGAGGGGCCGTTTGAAGCCGAGGTGGAGGTGGAACATGGGGAAGGGGACCGCCTGCGGGCCCGGCTGCGCAGCGCGGACGGCGTGCACACGGAAGCGGACCTATTTCTGCGGCCCGCCGGGACAGGTTGGGGCCGGCAGCGTCCCCGGCTGGAGCCGCCGGGACAGCCCCTCCAGCGTCCGCGCACGGGAGTGCGGGAGATTTACGACAGCCATGCGCTCTTCCACGGGCCGAAGATGGAAGCGATCCGGGAGGTGGAGGGGATTGGTGAGGATGCGCTGAGTGCGGTGCTGGAAGTTCCCGGCCCGGGCCGCCTGTTTGGAGGGGGGGCAGCGGGTGGGGCGTTTGTGCTCGATCCGGTGCTGGTGGATGGCTTTGCCCAGATGCTCGGATTCTGGTTTTACGAGCGGCACGGCAACCTCGACGCCATGCCCCTGCGGGTGGAGGAACTCCGGGTGCATGCCCCGCCGCCGCCACCCGGCACCCGGGTGAAGGTGCGCCTGCGCGTGCGGCACTATCAGGTGACCGCGTGGGGGGACTTCGAGGCGCTGCTCCCGGATGGCTCGGTCTGGCTGGAGGTCGTGGGCTGGCAGTCGTTCCGCTACCGCCAGCCGAAATCGATGTCGCGCTTCATTCAAAATCCGGGGGAGACCGAAGTCCATCCGCGCTGGGAGGGAAGCCTTCCGGAGGGGGTGGTGGCCGCGCGGCGGCCCGCGGAGCTGGAACACATGCCGGTGCAGACCCTTCCGACGACGATGTATTTTCTATGCAGCCGGGAGGAGCGGGAAGAGTTCCGCGCCGGGCTGCGTCCGGGCAGCGGGGTGGATGCGCGAGGGCTGGCCCGGCGCATGCTCGACTTGTGGCTGCTCAAGGACGCGGCCCGCCACCTGCTGCGCGCCGAAGGACGGAACGGAAAATGGTATCCAACGGAGTTTGCAATCGAGGCCGAGGGAACTGCGGGTGGATTCCGCTGCCCGGTTCCCGGGGGCGGGGAGATTATCCTGAGGCTCGGGCGGGCGGGGACGGCGGTGGTGGCGCTGGCGGGACGTGAACGCGGGGCGGTGGGTGCCGCCGCGCAGGCTGTTTTTTCGGGCGGTGTCCCGGCGCATCCGAGGGAGGCTGCCCATGCGTAACCTGCTGCCGGCGGAGCGGTATGTGGGCCCGGACTGGTTCACGCGCGAGATGGAGGGCTGGCGGAAGCGCTGCTGGCTCTTTGCCGCGATGGCCCAGGAGGTGGCGGAGGAAGGCGCCTGGCGGGCCCTGGACCTGGCCGGCGTGCCCGTGGTGCTGTGGAATGCCGGGGGCGGGCTCCAGGCCTACCTCAATGTCTGCTCCCACCGCCACAGCCCGATCTGCCACCAGGCCGCGGGCCGGGGGCGGCTGCAATGCCCCTATCATGGCTGGGTATACGGCGAGGACGGGCGGGTGTGCGCCATTCCCTCGCGCCCGAAATTCGCCGACCTGACGCCGGAGCGGGTCGAAGAGCTGGCCTTGAAGCGGTTCCGCGTGGCGCGGGCGGGGGACTTCATTTTTGTGGCCCTGGACGGGACGGTGCCCCCGCTGGAGGAATACCTCGGCGGCGCGATGGGCTGGCTGGAGGAAATGTCCGCGGGCTGCGGTGCGCGGGCCGGAGCTTTCGATACCGCATATGCGGGCAATTGGAAGCTGGTGCTGGAAAACACCCTGGAATCCTATCATGCCGCCTGCGTCCATCCGGACACCCTGAATCCCGGGCGCGGGCATGACAGCGTCTTCGAGGAGGCGGGGCCGCACTCGCGCATGTTCGAGAGCAATGCGGGCAAGGCCGAGCGGTCCTGGAAGCTGCTGGAGCCGAACTTCGAGGGGCGTGGCCAGGCGCTGGCGGGATATTGCCACACCTCGATTTTTCCCAACCTGAACATCGGCACCGGTTATGGCGCAACCTACGCGGTCATGCGGTTCGCCCCGCTGGCGCCGGACCTCACCCGGGTGGAATGCGCGGTGCACGGCTGCCGCGGTCCGGCACTTCCTGGAGGCAGGGCGGTGCTGGCGCGCCAGTGGTTCACTGACGGGGTGCTGGAATTTGTCAAAAAAGTGGTGGAAGAAGACCGGGCGGTGGTCGAGGGTTCCCAGCGCGGCATCGCCTTCGCCCAAAGCGACGGGATGCTGAGCGAGGAGGAATGCCGGATTGCGACATTCCAGCGGGCCTGCCTCAGGCTGGAGGGGGGCGGTTGAAATTCCTCGCCGGATTGTGGCAGGCGGGCAGGAGGCAAGTCCTAAACTTCCAGAGGCGGCATGTTCACGCAAATGTCACACGCCAATGTTACATTTTTGCCGGGGATGCTCATTGGGCTTTAGCTCCAGCGGGGGTTTTGTATAAGTTTCCCCGTTCGGACCGCCGGACAGCCTAATATTTAAGTTAGGTGCGCTTTTCTGACAGCAAATCCGAGACTCCGCCCATGAAAACTGCTTTCAGCCAGATCACCCGCAAGCTCCGCCGGCGCACGGCCCGCCGGGCCGCCGCCAGCCCGTCCGCATCGGCCCCGCGGCGGGTGTGGGGCCACCGCTTTCATCTGGAAGAACTGGAGCCCAAGATCATGCTGGATGCGGCCACAGTCGCCGATGCCGCAGTGCAGCAGCAGGTGGTCAAGCTGCTGGAGAAGGTCGGTGCGGTGGGCGACCAGCTGGATGTGCGCGGGGATTTGAACGAGAAGGCGCCGGTCCTGAATTTGTCCACCAACGAGTTGTATTCGCGCCTGACGGTGGGGGAGTTTTTCAGCGGGCGCAACAGCAGCGGGCAGGATTTCGACGATGTGGCGCGGTCGTATTTCGACAGCTTTGACAATCCCGGGGATGGAGACCCGACGGTGGCGGGGCTGGTCCAGGCGCTCAACCAGCATGCGCGGCAGCTGCTGGGCGTCAGCACGGGAAATTTTGTCACCGACAACAGCACGGGAAACATGCTGTCCCTGGGATTTGATTTTTCCTCATACACGGAATCGCGGGAGGTGGGGCTGGATTTGGGTTCGGCGGTGGATGAACTTTCGCTGGCTTTGGAGCCGGGAGTGACACAGAGCCTGGTGGCGCGGAACAGCGTGCGCTTCAAGATCGAGGCGGATTTGAGCGATGACGCACAGCTGGGCGACAGCCGGTTCTGGTTCACGCCGGATGAGTTCAAGGTCGAGGGGATTGTGGATGAAAACCCGGTGGGTGGATCGGCGCTGAACCTGGACTTCGGCCTGGGCGTGGGGATTGTCGGCGCTCGCACGGGTGCCACCGTGCAGACGGGCGGCGGCTTCGTCGAAGGCGCGGCCATCGACCTCCATTTGCTGCGCTGGATCGATCTGCAGGACCCGCTGCACTTCGACCGCAATCTGACGCTGGAGGACATCAGCGCGCTGGTTTCCCTGGATGGCTTGATCCTGGTGGACACGCCGGTGGGGGATGACACGGCCACGGCGGGCGTCACGGAAAAATACAACCAGTTCCAAGTGGTCATGCCGTTCGAGATTTCCGAGACGCGGATCGCCGGCTTGGACGGGCTGACCGGGAACATCGTGCTGTCCGACGACAACATGTGGGACGCGCAGATGATGCAGGTGACGGCGAACCAGTCGATCCGTGATCTGTCGAGCCTGACCACGGCCGACCTGCTCAAGCAGCTCCAGGACATCGCGGGCTGGGCCACGACTTACATCGAATCGGAGTATTTCGATCAATCCCTGCCTTTTCTCGATTACACTTACAGCGAGGCATTCGATTTGGGCGAAGCGGTGACCGCCCGCTTGGTGGACCCTTTCCTCATCCGTGAGCGCGTGCTGCGCGGAGACAAGCTGCCGGGCAATGCGGCCCAGGCCGTGCAGTTCGTGGTGTATACGGCCACGGGCACGCCGGTGCCGGTGTCGATCCCGGCCAGTGCCGGGCGGACGACGGACCAGCTCATCACCGCCCTGAACGCCGTGCTGCCCGGCTTCGTAAGAGCGCGGGTCATTGGCCAGGGGGATGACGTCCGGGTGGAACTCGTTTCCGCATCGAACACGGATTTCACCATCACCCAGTTGAATGCCGGGGCGATCTCCGCGCTGGGCCTGCCGGCGACGAATGCGGTCTTTGTCACGCTCCCGCAGAATGCCCCGGCCTACGGGCGCATGCCGGCTTCCGCCAGCGTGAAGATCGATTTTGCCCTGCCGCCCCCCTCGATCAACCCCGCGGCCTACACTTTCCAGATCATCAAGAACGGAGAGCCTCCGGTCAGTGTCACGGTGGAGCCGCTGCTGCTTGAAAATACGTCCATCTACGCGATGGCGACGGAAATCCGCGAGGAGTTGACGGAACTCGGACTCTACCAGCGCCCCTACGGCATTCTGGAGGCGGCCAAGGGCATCGATGTCCAGGTGGTGGACCGTCCGGACGGCACCCAGACCCTGCGGCTGGTGGCACTGGAAGGCGTGTATTCCCTTTCCGTCAGCGGCACGCTCGCGCCCATGGGCTACGCGGGGACCGAATCCCTCACGTCCACCGCTCCTTACTTCGAGGTGGCGATCAATGGCGGCAGCACCACCCGGGTTTACCTGAACGGCAATCTTTCCAACGGCATCGCCCAGCAGAACGAGAAGATCGACGAGCTGGCCGAGGACATCAACGAGGCGCTGGCCCAGGCGGGCCTGCTCGACGAGGCGGCGGGCACGGGCATCAGGGCCAGTTCCGCCGACCGGGACGGCACCGGCGGCGATGACACCATCATCTTCACTGCGCTTAACCCCGGCACGGGCGCGGGAAAGATTTCCACCTTCACGGTCAAATCGACCGCAGGCACCCAGGTGCTCGGCTTTGCTTCCGCCACGCAGTCGCTGGATTCCATTTCCATCGTCACCAGTTCGGAAGTCGAGCGCCCGCGCTTCCGCACGATCCAGGAATTTGAAGCCCTCCTGCGCGATCCCAACCGCGATGGCAGTGAGGCGGATTCCCTCATCCGTCCGGGTTACAGCGCTTACTACGTCGCAGGCGGTCCGGGGGACGGCGCGGAATTTGTTTTCCCGATCGAGTTCGATTATGCCTTCGGCTTGGAAGAGGACGTGCAGGTCGATCTGGCACGGGTGGAGGCCGAGGAGGGGCTTGGCCTGGAACTGGCGACCAACGCCCGCGTCGATGTCAACCGCAGCGCCCTGATCCGCTTCGATCTGGGCACGAAGTTCGTCCCCCGGACCGATGTGCGCGCCGACCTCGTCATCGAGCCGCCGGCCGGCTACGTCAGCACCGATTTGGACGAGGATGGCAATGTCATCGAGACGCCCTGGAACGGCGTGCTGGAGACCGAGGCGCGCTTCACCCTGCTGCTGGATGACGGCCAGCGCCATACCCTCGTCATCGATGCCGCCGAGACGGCGGGGTTCACCGACCTGATGCAGCTGGCCGCGCTGATCAATCTGAAAATCCAGGCCATCCCGCTGCTCATGAGCGCCGGATCGCAGATCATCCGCGTGGAGGTCCGGCCCAAGGACAGCGAGCGCGACCGCCGCCTGGCCTTCGTCGTGGATGGCACCCTTTCCAAGAGCAATTACTTCCAAATCCAGGCCGACCGCTATTTGGAGGACGGGCGGAATGACTTCTACTCCTGGATGGGCTTCAGCGGGGCCAATTATGACACCTATTCCCCGCGCGAGCTGGGCACCCTGGGCGCGCTGCCGCCGCTGACCGGCCAATTCACCCAGGATGCGGTCTTCCACTTCTCCTTCAACGGAGGCCCCTACACGGCGGTCACCGTCACGGAGGCTTCCACCCTGGACAACCCGACGGGTGCCGGCGGGCTGGTCAGCGACATCGCCGCCGCGCTGGCCTCCGCGGGCCTGGACGGCCTGGTGCGGGTTTACGCTTCGCTCAACGGCCAGATCGGATTCGAGGTCATCGACGATTCCGTGCAGACCTTCCGCTTCTACGGGGAAGGCGCCGCCGTCACCGATCTGGGCATGACGGATGAGCCCGCACTCAGCCGCCGCGCCTCCAGCTACGAAGGGTTTGTCGAAAATTTCCTTTTCCAGGCCCAGGCCACCGTGGTGGACGCGCCGCTGGTCAATGCGGCGGAAAACTACGTGGTGGATGGCGCGCTGGGCATCGTGGACTTCCAGGCGGGCGCCGGCACGCAGCTCGATTTGAACGTGCGCCTCCAGGGTGAGCTGATTGAGAACGGCGAGACACGCTTCAGCCTGACCGATCTCATCCTGATCAATTCCTCGGAGACGCAGGGCGAGGTGACCGAGCTGGCCACCCTCAGTGGCAGCAGCGCGGCCATGACCGTGGCCGGCATCAACCTCAACAACACCACCATCGAGGGGCTTGATCTGGGAGCCAACTCCGCCATTGACCTCAATGCGGCCTCCCGCATCCAGATCGACTATGCGGACATCGATGATGTCTTCGATCTCGGCGTGGCCGACATCGGCTTTGACGCCCTGGGCGATCTGGAGCGCATCACGCGCCTCAGTCATGCCGATGTCACCCAGGCCCTCCGCGCTGCTGCGGACTTTTTCCGGGAATACCAGCGCCACGATCCCGAGGGCGCGGCCAAGCTCACCCGCTTTTACGAAACCCTGCCGTTCCTCGGCTCCAGCACGACCGCGCTGACCGACCTGGCCGACACCCTGGACCGGGCGCTGAACAGCATTTCTCTGGTGGAGCTGTCCACTTACAGCCTCCAGGCCATGGAGGCCTACCTGCGCCAGGAACTGGGCCTGGTCCAGACGGGCGAGGGGCTGGAACTGGCCTTCGTCCGCAATGGCGATGAGCTGGTGCTCAATCTGTCCGTGGACGTGCGCCAGGTCCTGCAAAGCCAGTATGCCGCCTACGTGGACCTCTCCGAGCTGGGCCAGAAGTCGGCCAACGCGCCCTACCTCGACTACCGCATCGGTGTCAGCACCCTGGCTTCCACCAATGGCAATGACCTGGAACTGGACCTCACCTCCCATTTCAACGTCGATCTCGGCATTCTGCTCATCAACTCCGCCAACCAGGTGGTGACGCCGCGCGCGTTCATGTACGACACCACGGAACTGGTGGTCGAAATGGAGCTGGCCAACTCCGCCGACGTCACCTTCACCACGCCCGCCGGGGTTTCCCAGTTGACCATCCAGGGCGGCAAGTTCCGCATCGACCGCGATGGCGCCTGGGTGGAGCAGACCCGCCAGGCCCGTGTGGCCACCACCGCCCACCTCAACGCCACCTACAATGCGGTTGCGGAAACCCTCTCCGCCTCCGGCAATCTCAACACCCTGGGCATCGACGGCGTCACCACGCTGCGCGAGGGCGATTTCGTCCTGGTGAAAAACCAGAACGACAAGCGCCACAACGGCTACTACATCATCACCAAGCTGGGCGACAACGAACCGTCCTGGGAGCTGCTCCGCACCGGGGGCACCACGGAGTGGGCCGAGCAGCCCGCCTCGGTCCGCGCCGTCGCCTCCAATCCGCTGGACGCCGCCTTCGACGCCGGAGCCGGCACCCTCACCGCGAATGCGGATGGCAGCCTGAACAGCCCGGGTATTGACGGCATCACGAACTTTGTCGCTGGCGAGACCATCCTCGTCCGCAACCAGGCCAACGCCGCCGCCGATGGCTATTACACCATCGCCAGCCTGGGCGGGTCCTCCGCGCGCTGGGTCTTGAAGAAGACCGCTGCCCCGGCCGTGCGCGCCACCACCACGGCCAATCTCACCGCCACTTATGACGCGGTGCGCGGCACCCTCACCGCCACAGGCAACGGCAGCTTCAACGCCCTCGGCCTGGGCGGCTTCACCGACTGGGCGCCCGGCCAATACATCCTCATCAATGCCCAGACCAGCCCGGTCCAGAACGGCATCTACCAGCTCACCGGGGAAGGCACGGGTGTTTCCCCCTGGGTTCTCACCCGCGCGGGCAACGTCAAGACGGTCAGCGTCCTCAGCCACGTCCTCGTCGCCGTCGCCGAGGGCTCGCAGTCGGGCAAGGAATTCAAGCAGCCCCGCACCATCACCCAGGTCGGCACGGAGGAGATCGAGTTCATCGAGGCGCGCCCGGCCGAATTCCGTGTGGGCCTCACCACAGGCAGGCACCAATTGCCCTGGACCGTCTATGCCGCCACCTCCCGTGCGCTGGATGCCAATTACGACAACGGCAGCTTCGGCATCGGGGCCACCCTGCGCGGCACGGCCAACGGCGCCCTCGCCACCTACTGGTTCAACAACGTCGGCCTGCTGGAGGGCGACCTCGTCCTGGTGAAAAACCAGGCCGACCCCGCCCACAACGGCGTCTATGTGGTGACCGATTCCGGGGATGCCACCACCCCGTTCATCCTCACCCGCGCGGAGTTCGCCGATGAGGAAGCCGAGCTGGTTGATTTCCGCGTGCTCGTCGAGTTCGGCGCCGCCCATGGCATGCTCACGGTCAATGGCGACCGCACTGGCGAGGCCCATGTCTTCACCCTCCGCTCGGAAATCCTCGGCGTCGGCAGTTCCGATTGGGAGTTCGACCTGGAACTGGCCGACTGGTTCGCTGCCACCACCATCGAGAGCTTCATCGGCGGCGCCTCCGCCCGCCTGCCGCTCCTCATTTCCACCCCCTCAGACAACGTCACGCTCGATCCGGAACTGCGCGGCCTGACCGACAAGCCGCTTGGCTCCCTGGAAATCTACCTCAACAACCAGGCCGATCCCATCAACCCCAGCAAGGACCTGGCCGCGTTCCTCAATCCCGTTGCCGAACCCTACAGCGTTTCCTTCAACTGGAACAACCTGCCCCGCGTTTACGACTACCTCGGCCAGGCCAACATCCTGGACAAGTTCCGCAGCGAGGCGCAGCTCTTCGTCGAGTCCCTCGAATATGTCCTCTTCGTCACCCAGTCCATCATCGATCTCCAGGCCCTGGAGGACATGCCCGTCCTCGATCTCAGCCTTGGAGACTACCTTGGCTTCGTCCAACTCTTCCGCAGCAAGCTGACCGATGCCCTCCGCAACACCCTGCGTGGCGACATCCTCAACCCCTTCCTCGATATCGAGACCCAGATCAACAACGTGCTCGGCCCCGCCAGCGGCGGGCTCGACATGCTGCTCAAGACCGGTGCGGGCGGCGTCGATCCCGATGCCGTCCAGACCCTTCTGCTCAACAGCGCGGGCACCGTCCTTCCCTACGACATCACCCAGGACCTGGGCGATCCCGGGATCGACGACGACATCCCCACCGGCGTCAACGCGGTCGAGTTCGTGGTCAAGCTGCGCAAGACCCTTTACTACTCGCTCGACACCTTCACGATTTCCGAGTCCAAGCTCAGGGTTGGCGGCGAGTCCACGGATGACGGCGTCACCATCGAGGTGGACTTCGCCTGGGACTTCCGCTTCGGCGTGGACCTGGAGGACGGCTTCTACGTCAAGCAGGATGCGGACAACAACCCGCTCACTTCGGACCTCCAGATCGATTTCCGCGCCTACCTGGATGAGGACACGAAGAACTTCGACGCCAACGGGCGCCCGATCCGCGATGCCTTCACCGAGGGCGTGGGCTATGTGGCGATCGACAACGATCCCATCCAGGTCCGCGTTACCGACCGCCGGGCGGTTCCGGGTGTGGCGGATCAATTGAGCGGCGCCTACGGCAAGCTGGTCCTTGATTTCAAGGACCCCGGCACGGACAGCCGCGTGACCCTGCGTGAACTGCAGCAGCTGGGGCGCCCGGGCGCCACCGGCCAGGCTCCCATCGTCTCCGCACTGCACGCCGACAGCTACCTGGACCTCACCATCCAGGTCCGGGCGAGCGCCGATGTCATGTCCCCGTTCGAGTATGACTACCAGGTGTTCTACCGCATCGGGGACGGCGTGCTCCGCTTTGGTTCGGAAGTCCTGCCCAGTTTCATCAACACCGACATCAATCCCGGCGGCAATGTGGCCGTCATCCGGCAGATCGATTTCCGCTTCGATTACGACGCCTCGCAGACTTTCCTGGGCCGCAACCTCGGCTTCATGTACACGGTGGCGGGACTCAAGACGGTCCTGGATTTCCTGACCGATCCGCTGCCCGGCCTGACCAACATCGGTGTGTTCCTCACTCCGCTCCAGTTCGCGGAGATGGCCATCGCGGTCGCACTCAAGGTCCGCCCGAACGATCCCCGGCTCAAGGCATCACAAAAAGGCATCTCGGCCATGGCCATCGCCATCGAGATTCTCGATGCGGTCTTCGACTTCGTTTACCAGACCCTGCGCATGACCGGCGGCGGCGTGGGCGCGTTCGAGCGCATCGGCAGCATCGCTGATGCCTATTCCACCCGGTGGGTCGGCGGCATGCTCGGCACCCGGAGCCGGTCTGAACTGGCCATGCTGTCCATCCAGGGCGCCAACGCCAACCGCTTCGAGCCCTTCAAGCAGCAATACAAGCAGCAATCCACCACCAACGGCTGGAAGTCCGAGAGCGAAATCAAGAAATGGCAGACAGATGCGGAAATCCGCAAAGGCGCGGCCGACCGCCGCGCCGCGTTCGCGGATGATGACGAGCAGGACGAGGTCAACAACCGCAAGAAAGCCGCCGAGGCCGACAAGCGCAACGCCAACCGCTACAACCCGGTTTCGCGCGAAAGGAAGACCGCCAAGCGCATCTACGGCGGCGGCATCAACTGGGGCTTCTTTGATCCGGTGGAGCTCAGCCGCATCACCAAGGGGCAGGCTTCCACCATCATCAACTTCGACCTCCCCACGGTCGAATTCCGCGTGGAGTGGGAGTTCATCATCGTCTATCCGCTAGCCGGCGTGCCGAAAATCGCCGACCTCTTCATCAAGATCAAGCCCTACCTCTTCATCCTCATCGATCTGGACTTCGGCATCAGCAACCAGGGCTTCTTCTTCCAGGACCTGCACGCCAATCTCGGCGAGTTCCCCGGCACCTCGGTGGCCAATTCCGCCGGACCCTGGTACAACTCCGGCGCCACCGGAGGCAGCCCGCGTGACAATCCCAACAATGCCCTCACCGCCCTCCGCGAGGGTCCGGAATTCGTCATCGGCTTCGGCCTTGAGGTCAAGGCCGGCTTCCAGTTCTTCGCCGTGGTCGAGGTCGGCGTGGGCTTTGACATCCAGTTCCGCCTGGAGTTCGACTGGCATGACACCGACAACGACGGGAAGATGTTCTTCAACGAGATCATCGGCCTGGCCGAGCAGGGCTTCTCGCCCATCGACATCGCCTTTGTCATCACCGCCCGCTTTTTCATCTACGTCCGCATCGTCATCGATTTCGGCTTCTTCACCCGCACCATCTTCGAGAAGCAGTTCGACATCTACACTTTCACCTTCCGGTGGGAGATCACGGAGATGCTCTTCAACTACGACCTCGGTGATGTCAGCGGCGGGGAGCTGACGCTCAACGTCGGCGACCGTGCCTCCCGCCGCCTCTACAACCAGAAGGACAACGGGGAGGTTTTCGTCATCGCCACCTACCAGGGCAAGACACGCGTTTACTACATGAACGCGAACTGGAACCGCGTCCTGCCCAGCAGCCTGCCCAGTGATGCCGAGCTTTACACTTCGTTCACCCAGGGCGGATTCGCGTATTTGCTGGCCCAGGGGGGCACTGCGCCCGGAGGGTTCACCCAGAACGTCATCGCGTTCAATGACTTCACCGGTTTTGACCGCATCAGCATCAAATCGGGCGAAAGCGGGGACTACTTCGACCTATCCCTCCTGACCGGCGACATCCGCATCGATTTCGACGGCGGCAAGGGCAACGACACCTTCATCGGCCAGGTCAACGCCACCGCCATGCTTTCCAGCGGGCGGCGCCACACCCTGCGCGGCGGCGACGGGGCGGACACCCTCATCGGTGCCGCTGCCGACGCCAATGATTTGTATGGGGACAAGGGCAACGACGTGCTGGTCGGTGGCTCGGCCGTGGACACCCTCAGCGGCGGCGAGGGCCGCGACTCCATGTCCGGGGGCGAGGCCAATGACACCTACGTCTTCCAGAACAAGTGGGGCCGCGACAGCGTCAACGAATTCCACGACGGCAACATCTTCGACTTCTCCGCCGTCACCTCGAACATCACCTTCCGCATGGGGGCGTTCACCGCCAGCGCCCAGTCCAGCAGTGATGTGGTGTTCACCAACCTGCCCGATTCGGTCAACCGCTTCATCGGCGGCACCGGCAACGATGTGTTTGCCGTGTCTTCCTTCATCGGCGGGCGCGATGTCACCCTGGAAGGCGGCAATGGCGGCGATACCTATGACTTCCTGCTGGCGGATGGCGACCCGCGCATCCGCCCGAACAATTCCTTCTACCGCATCGTCGAGAACGGCACGACAGGCAAGGACACGCTCCTGATCAAGCCCACCGTTCCCATCCTCAACTTCAACCCCAGCCGCGACGCCGTGATCAACGGCTGGCAGCAGGTCCTCAGCACCACCGGCGCGAACATCGAGAACCTGATTCTCGACCTGGGCAACTTCTCCATCGACCTCGGCGCCGGCACGCCCGGCTCCGATGGCTATGTGGACCTGGGCGAGAGCCTCAAGGTCATCGCCGGCAGCGTCCGTTTCCTCAACAACATCAAGGCCGACAACATCGAGCTGGTCCTTAGCCGCTCACTGATCCTTAATAAGAAGATCAAGGTGGAGAACGGCGGCGACCTCATCATCACCGTCAGCAATCCCACCCCCACCCAGATCGAGAGCCTGCTCATCGATGCCGAGTTGAAACTCGAACCCGATGCGATGGGCAATGCCGGCACCCTCTTGCTCATGAACAAGAGCGGCTCGATCCTCAACTACCAGGGCCAGAATCCCGGCGAGCAGCTCATCAACCCCAATGGGGACATCATCCTCATTGCCAAGAACGACATTGGCGCCGCCAGCAGCCGCATCCTCATCCAGGGCGCCCGCCTGGCCGCCTTTACATTTGATGAAGATGACGGCGGCAACATCTTCGTCACCGAGGCCGACTCCATCGAGGTGGCCCGCCTCGCCCTGCCGCTTGATGAGTTCGACGAGCGTGTGGAGGAAGCCTACACCGCCGCCTTCGGCAGCGATGGCGACCCCCTGCGCACCTGGATCGAAGGCATGCGCACGGTCAAGGGTTCCATCGACCTGCAGCTCCTGGCCCAGGAGGCGGAGATGCTCGTCAACAGTGCCGTGGCCGGCGGGGGAGGGGATATCACCTTCACCGCGGACGAGATCACCCTGGTCGATGCCGGAGCGGTGAAGAAAATCCGCGGCACGGGCGACATCATTTTCCGCAACCAATTCATCGGCGCGGATGTGCAGATCGGCGGGCCCGAAGGCCAGGCCGGCCTCGCCGGCGTGCTCTCGATCAGCGATGCCGACCTCGCCGCCCTCGCGGCGGGCTTCTCCGGCGTCGTTGCCGGGCGTTCCACGGGCGGCACCGGCATTCTCACCAGTTACCTGGATTCCTGGACCGGTGATCTCCGCCTCTACGCCGACACCGCGGTTGCGTTTGAGAACTCCGGCTCCCTCGACGTCTCCGGCCTGCTGGCCGCCTCTGTCTTGGCCGGCACCCTGAGCGTCGATGCCGACCTCGGCATCACGGCCGAGGTCATCGACCTGCGCGCCTCCGGGGATGTGGTGGTCAACGGATCGCTCATCTCCGATCGGGCCGCCGACGGCCTCATCACGCTCTTCGCCGGGCAGGGGGCAGCGGCCACCGGTTCCGTCATTCTCGATGGCACGCTGGAATCCCTCGGTGCGGGCAGTGACCTGCGTGTGGTCGCCGGGGTCAACGGCGGCAGCATCATCCTCACCGCCGATGGCACGGTGTCCGTGGATGACCAGATTTCCGTCCGCGCCCAGTCCGGCACGGTCAGCAATCTGGGGGCCAGCGTCTGGACCGCCGATTCCTTCGACATCGCCGCCGGGGTCAACACCGTGGTCGAGACCGCGGTCAACCTCCTCACCGGCCGCATGTTCGGCACCGCCTCGCTCCAGCTCACCAACCAGGGCGCGCTGGCCATCACGCAATTCGAGGGCGGCGGCGGCAGCCTGACGTTCAACACCTCCGGCACCAATGCCACCCTCACCATCACCTCGATTGATGCGGGCGCGGGCGGGCTGACCCTGGGCAGCTCCGGTTCAATCCTCGGCGTGACGGGCGGCTTCGGCCAGACCCTCGGCAAGGTTGCCGCCTCCACCCTCAATCTCACCGCCGCCTCTTCCATTAATCTGCTGACGGAAACCACCTCGGCCACCGTCACCACCACCGGCACCGGCAGCGTCACCCTGCTGGAAGAAGACGGCCTGGTCCTCGACCTCCAGACCGCGAACGGCTCCGCCTTCGTGACCGCGGGCGGGCTCTTTGATGTGGAGCGGGCGGTTTCCCTCACGGACAGCGATGCGAACGACTTCGCCTTCCGCACCAGCACCGCCAGCGGGGCCGACCTCCGCATCGGCTCCATCACCACGGGCAGCCTGGGTGATGTGAACCTGGATGCCGCCGGGCGCATCCTCGACCTCGGCGGGTCCCTGGGCGGCGGACGCCTGATCACCGCGGATGAACTCTCCCTCATCGCCGACGGTGCCGTTGCCGCCGGAGCCACCAGCGTCTCCCTCTTCACCGATGTCAACCGCATCCTGAGCCTGCGCACCACTGCCATCGGCAACGTGCGCGTCCGCGAGAATGGTTCCGTGGAGCTGGCCTCCATCGATGTCTCCAATGGCGACTTCTTCCTCGATGCCGGGCAGAACATCACCGTCGGCAAACTCGATGTCACCCCGGTCAACAACGTCTTCCTCACCAGCACGAACGGCTCGGTGGCGATGCTCAACGCCAACCGCACGCAGTCCATCATCATCGCCAACGCGCTGCACGCCACCAGCGCCGCGGGCCTGGACCTGGCCACCACGGTGGCCGAACTGAACCTCCTGGTCAGCGGCGCCGGCAACATCACGGTCTCGGAAACCGACTCCGTGCTCGCCCGCAGCCTGGTCGGCCCGGGCAATGTCTCGCTCACCGGCGGCCTCTACGCCGCCAACGGCATCGACATCGTCACCGGCTCGAATCTTGCCATCCAGACCGTCACCGCCGGGCAGAATGTAGTTCTCACCGCCATCGATGGACGCATCCGCCAGGCCGTCGATCCCGCCACCGGGGCCGCCCTCGGGCGCGTCCGTGGCCAGAATCTTGCCGCCCTGGCCTTCAATGCCATCGACCTCAGCACCGGCGTCGCTTCCCTCACCGCGCGCAGCAGCCTGCTCGGCGCCATCACCATCACGGAAGAAGACGCCATCATCCTCACCGATTTGGAGACCGCCCAGGGCGCCATATCCGTCACCTCCGGCGGCGCCATGGACGCCGTGCGCGTGGCCGCGTTGGACGACGGCGTCAGCAGCCAGATCACCCTCCGCACGCTCTCCGGCGACCTCCGGGCCGGCGTGCTCGATTCCAGCGCCCTCTCGGATGTGATCCTCAGCTCGGGCGGCGCCATCACCGATTTGGCGGGCAAGATTTTCGGACGCGAGCTGCGCGCTTCTTCGGTGGGGGCGTCCTTCCTCGACACCACGGTGGACAGCCTGATCGCCGAAACCCAGATCGGCTCCCTCACGGTCACCGAGACCGATGGCCTTCTGGTCAAACGGGCCGTCACCGGCATCGGCAATCTTTCCATCACCTCGGCTTCCGGAAGCCTGGCCTTGGACGAGGTCAACTCCGGGGGCGATGCCGCCTTCACCGCGGGTGCGGGCGGGGTTTCGACCGTCACCGGCGGCAAGGTGGAGGGCCAGGCCCTCCAGGTCACCGCCCTCCTCGATATCGATCTGGAAACCCGTGTCGCCACCGCCATCCTCTCGTCCTCCACCGGGGACATCGAGGTGCTCGAGCATGACGCGCTCACCGTGCTGTCCTCCATTGCCGGCGGCACGCTCAACAGCATCACCGCCGCGGGCGACCTTACCCTGGTTTATGCGGGCTTCCTCGCCAACAGCGCCGCCAATATCCTGCGCTTCACCAGCACCGGAGCGGACATCATCCTCGATGCCGCCACCGGCCAGACCTATGCGCTCGATGCGGGAACGCTCGGCACCGTCGAGCTGGATGCTTTTGGCTCCATCCGCACGGTTGATGGCCGCGTCCGTGCCGGCTTCCTTGATGCCGAAGCGGGTGCGGGCATCAGCATGCTCACCGAGGTCTCCAGCCTGAACGTGGTCACCTCCGGACCCGGCCATGTCACGCTGGCCCAGACGGGCAGCCTTACGGTCAACCCGGGCGACCTCTTCGTCCAGGACGGCGCCCTCACGGTCTCCGCCACGGGCAGCCTGGACTTCGCCGCGTTCACCGCGAATACGTCCTCCGAAGCCAACGACCTTACCCTTACCGCCGGGGGAAATCTCACCGTCCGTGACATCGATCTCGGCGCCGAGGGCGATGCCGCCCTGGAGGCCACTGCGGGAGCCATCACCCTGCTCGGCCTGGCCGTCATCCGCGCCGACCGCCTTTCCACCCGCTCGCAAAATGCCCAGAGCCTGCGCACGCAGGTCAATTCCCTCGCCGCCCGCATCACCGGCGCCGGTGCGCTCACCGTGGACCAGGACGGGGATTTGATCCTGGAAGAATTGTTCACCACCGATGGCGCGATCAACATCACCGTGGACAACGGCAGCCTCGCCCTCACCGGCGGCCTCACTGCGGGGGCCGGAAGCACCATCACCTTCACGCTTCCGGACGGCTCGGTCAGCCAGTCCACCGGCCTGGCCGTGGGCGGCGTCCTCACCGTCACGGCCCAAGGTTCGGTCCAGATGCTCACGCAAGTGGCCTCCGCCGCCATCACCAGCGCCGCCGGTTCCATCACGCTGGCCGAGGCGGATGAAATCACCCTTGTCAATCTCTCCACCCAATCCAAGGGCATCACCGTCCAATCCGGCGGCACGCTCACTGCCACCCTGGTCGATTCCAACGGAACCACCGATGAGGGGGACATCCGCCTGGCCACGGCCTCCGGAGACATCCTCTACGGCACCATCGATGCCGGACCGGCCGGTGACATCATCCTGGATGCCGCCCGCGACATCCTTCCGCTTTCCGGCATCCTGCGGGGCGGCCAGTTGACTGCCACCGCGGGCCGCGACCTCAGCCTCATCACGGAAGTCAACGGCCTGGCCGCCACCAGCACCGGCGGGGGCTCGGTTACGATCAGCGAACTGGACCACCTCACCGCCCGCGCCGTCAGCACTGGCGGCACGGTTTCGATCACCCTCGGCGGCAACCTCACCGTCAACGGCATCCTCACCGGCACGGGAAGCGCCACCCTGGCCGCCGCCACCGGCTCGATCACCCAGGTGGCGGGCACCCTGGTCACCGCCAGCCTGCTGACCGCCGACGCCCGCGACTCCATCTCGCTCCTCACAGATGTGGACGCCGCGGACCTCGCCACCCTCCTCGGCAGCATCACGATCGAGGAGCAGGGCGATATCGAATTGTCCAGCCTCACCGCACCGCTCGGCGCCATCACCGTCTCCGCCCGCAACGCCATCACCGTCGATGTGGTGAGCGCCCTGGGTGAGGTGACCCTCACCGCCGGCCAGGGCATCTCCCAGGAGGACCTCGACGCCGCCCGTGAGGCCCAGGAACTGGCCGGCCTGCTCCAGCAAGTGGCCGACCAGGCATGGGCCCACCCGCTGCTCCAGGCCCTGCGCGATGCCCAGGCGCAATACGATGCCGCGCTTGCCGCCCTCGACAATCCCTCCAGTTCGCTCATCTATGCCGAGGCCGAGCTGGCCCGTGCCGAAGCCCGCCTCGCCCTGGCCCAGCAGTTGAATGTCCTCATCGCCCGCCTCACCGCCGCCCTGGGCACCTCCACCACGGGCGCCCTCGGTGATGTCGCCCAGCTCGCCGCCCGTGCGGATGTGCTGGAAGCGGAGACGCTGGCCGCCCGCAACGAACTCCAGGCCACGCTCAACGCCCTGGGCACCACCACCACCTCCGGCACAGCCCTCTTCCAGGCCCAGCAATTGGTCACCCAGACCCAGGCCGCCCGGGACGATGCCAACACCGTGGTCTCAGAAATCGACGAACTCATCGCCAAAGCCAATGCCGATGCCGCCGCGGCCGCCGCCGCCAAAGCTGCGGTCAATGCCACGCTCGTCGCCCTGCAGGCCCAGGTGCTCTCTGCGGCCACCAGCGTGACCACCGCCGAAAGCGCTTACAACAGCGCCATCACCAGCCGCAACAACGCCTTCACCGCCTACGTCGATGCCGTGGCCACTTACATCGAAACGCGGGGAGGGGAGCTGACCTATCCGCTTAATGGGTGGAATATCAGCACCGATACCTCCAAGGGCACCACCGTTTCCTTTGTTGCCGCCTCCGCCTTCAACTCCGGAGTCGTTTACAACGGGGTCACCCACTACGATCCCAAGACCTACCTCGACGCCATCGTCGCCGACACCTCGCTCATTTTTGACGTGACCGGAGGCTCCTTCGCCGCCGCCACCAGCAGCAGCGGGGCCCCCTCGGCGAATGCCGCCCGGATCACGGCCTCCGGCGCCAAGAATGCCCTCGAACTTTCCGAGACCACCCTGGAAAGCCGCCGCAGCATCTATTACAGCGCCCTTGCCAACTATCAATCCACCCAGGATGCCTACACGGCCGCCGTCGCCGAACGCGACCTCTGGGCGGAAATCGAAAGCCGGGCGCTCTCGATGGCCAGCCGCGCCACTGCGGAGCGGGCCGATGCCGCCGCCGCCGCCACCCAGGCCCAGCAGGCCTACGACCTGGCGGTGGCCGCCCGCACGGAGCTGGAAGACCTGAAGAGCGCCACCCAGTCCGCGCTCGCCGATGCGGCCGCTGCCGCCACCCAGGCGGCTTCAGTCAGCACCCAGGCGGACACGGTTCAGCTCCGCCTGGAGGCCGTCCTCCAGCACTTCAATACGGATTTGTCCGGCAAAGTGCAGGATGCCGAGGACGCCGCCGCCGCCGCCCGCACCGCGGCGCAGGCGGCCCGCGATCAGGTTGCGGCCAACGGGGCCAGCGCCGAGGATTCTTACAACACAGCCGTCGCCGCCGCCCTCCAGTCCAATGCCGCTCAGGCCGCCGTCGCCCAGGTGTCCGCTTCCTTGGACGCGCTGGTTTCGCTCTTCGGCAGCTTCACGGGTGCTTTTGCCTCCCTCCGCGCCTTGGTCCACAGCACCAACCCCGCGGACACCACGCTGGTTTCCACCACCACAGCCGCGGCCGCCGGCGCGGCCGCCCTCGCCGCCCAGGCCCGCGTGACTTATGCCGCCGGGGTCGATGCCGTGCAGCACGCCGCTGATGCCAGTGCCGCCGTCCTCATCGCCCAGGACGTGGTGGCCAGCCTGCGGGAGACGGCCAATGACCTGGACGACCAGGCCGCCGCCACACTCCAGTCACTGAACAATCAGCTCAACGGCTCGGTCGCTGGAAGCCTCCAGGCCCAGCTCACCGCCGCCCAGGCCTCCCTCACCCAGGCCAATGCCGCCCTCACCCTGGCCCGTTCCACCTACGACACGGCCATTGACGATCTCTTCGACCTCGACCTCTCCGGCAACAACAAGCGTGCCACCGTCTCGGAGGAGGCCGCCGTCGCCGCCGCCAGTTCCAACAATGCGCTGGACGACTTTTTCCTGGCCGACCAGAAAGTGACGCTCGCCCTCAGAGGCATTCCGGGTTACACGCTCTCCGCCGCCATGTCCGAGCGGGATGCGGCCCAGGAGTCGTTTTCCAACACCCTCTACCCCGCCAGCATCAATGCCTCCCGCCAGTTCCAGCAGTTCGCCCGCCTCACCACTCCGGCCACGCTGGACCTGCTCATCAATGGCTCCACCAGCGTCGAGCGCGCCAACATCGCCCGGGCCTGGAGTGCCTACTTCGCCGCCGCTGCCGCACAGAAGGAGGCCGCCAACCTCGTCGCCCGCCTCACCGCCCAGGTCAATGCCGCCGCCGCCCGCCAGGCGATCGCTGAAAAAGCCGTCACCGGCGGCGCTGCCACCGACCGCACCGGAATCTCCCGCACCCTCAATGGCACCGATGCCTGGCAGTCCGAAGCCGCTGCCGCCTCCACCGCGGCGGGCAACGCCGCCACCGATTCCGCCGCCGCGCAGGCCACGGCTGCCACCCTCTGGACCTCCCATCTCCAGCCGCTCCTGGCCTCCGCCGACAACGGCGCCGACCGCGCCGCCACCAACGCCGCACTCGCCCACGCCTACCACCAGACTTCCCTGGCCCAGTTCGAGGCCGGCAGCATCGCCGATCTCAATGCCCGCATCGAGAGCCTCACTGACACCCTGGCCGACAGCACTCTCTCGAACGTGCAGCTGGTGGATGCGCTCGAAACCATTACGGCCAATTTGCTCACGGCCCTGGGGAACGCCGGCAGCGGCGCCATTGGCAGTGCCGCCGCCGTCGCCACCGCCGCCGCCAACCTGGAGGCCACGGTCCGCGCGGTCCGCGACAGCCTCCAGGGTGTGCTCAACCGCCTCGGCACCACCTCCACCGCGGGCACGGCCCTCTTCGCCGCCAACCAGGCCGCGCTGGAGGCCGCCGCCGCCTATGCCCAGGCCGTCCTCATGCGGGACCAGGCCAGCACGCTCATTACCAAGGCCGACCAGGACATCGCCCTCGCCACCACGCGCCGCGCCGCCCTGGACGCGCTCAAGGCCGGATACCTGGCCACACTGGCCTCCACCCAGTCCACCGCCACTTCCCGCCTGGCCGATTACAACAATGCCATCGCCACCCGCGCCACGGCATTCAATGCCTTTGTGGACCGCGTTCGGGATTATGTCACCGCCCGCTCCGGCGAGTTGTCCTATCCCATCAATGGCTTCAACATTAACTATGAGACGTCCAAGGGAAGCGGCAGCTTCTTCGTTTCATCCTTTGCCCTGAACGACGGGGTCAACGGAGCCTTCGATCCCGACCAGTATGCGGACGATCTCTACGCCACCGGCCTTTACAACTCGGTCAGCTTTGCCGCGACGACCAGCAGCAACGGCCAGACTTCCTCCGCATCGGCGCTGACCAACGCGATCTCCGCCCGCAACACCCTCGCCGCCCGCGAAGCGGATGTCCTCACCGCCCGCGGCACCTACCAATCCGCTCTGGCCGCCTCGGAGAAGGCCCGTGTCTCCTATGAAGCGCTCCTGGCCGAGATCGAGCTTTGGGACGGGGTCATCACCCGCGCCACCCAGGTCAAGGGAAAGGCCCAGAACGAGCTGCCCGTGCTCACCCAGGCGGTCACGGAAACGCTCGCCCTCCGCGATCAGACCGCCGCCACGGTCGCGGAGTTGTCCACGCTCCGCACCCAGGTCAATGCCGCGCTCACCGATGCGAATTCCGCCCTCGTCCGCGCCCAGTCCGCCACCACGCTGGCCGGGCAAATCCGCGCCGAACTCGAGGGCATGCAGGCCTTCCTCACCGGGACGGTCAACCCTCTCCTTGCCGCGGCCTCCGCCACTCCCAGCGATGCCAATGTCCTCGCCCTCGTCAATGCGGTCGATGACCTGCCCGTCCGCCTGCAGGCCGTCCGGAACGCCGTCCAGGCCTATCAAAACTCGGTCGCCTCGTCCGACGGCGCGGCCCTCACCGTGGTGAGTGAAACCCTCAAGGTGCGCAACGCCCTCGACGCCACCGCGGTGCAGTCCGATGCCGCCCGCCGCGCGCTGGAGGCGTCTTCCCTACAGGCCGCCGCCGCCGCTTCCGCGCTCAGCGCCGCCGCCTTTGTCCTTGATGGCGATGCCAACACCACCGGGCTCAAAGCCTTCGCCGATCAAGTGGCGGCCAGCGCGCTGGCCGAGGTCAATGCCCGCTGGACCGTGCTCCGCAACCAGGCCGGCACCGAGCGGACCACGGCCGGCAGCACCGTCACCACCGCCACCGCCCAGGCCTCCGGATTCCTCACGGCTTACCAGAACGGGCTTAACGCCTTCTTCCAGGTCAACGGCTCCAACCAGATCCTCCGCAACACCCTCGCCGAGGAAAATGCCGTCCGCACGGCCGAGGCCGTGTCCGCCTTCGACGACTTCCTCTACACCGACCAGCTCTACAAGATGTACCTGCGCGGCGTGCCCGGCTACGGCGCCTTCACCCAGGCCACCCGGGCGAACAACCTCTCCGCTTACCTCAACACCCGCCTGCCCGCCGCCACCAGCCGCGCGGTGGAATACGCCGACTTTGCCGACAAAAACAATGCCAAGAATGTCACCTACACGGTGAACGGCTCCACGGCTACAGCGCCCAACATGATTTCCAGTTGGGAGTCCTACCTCGGCGCCCTCCAGTCCATGGACCTGGCCCAGGCCCGTCTGCTCGATGTCTCCGGCGTCGATGCCATGGACCTGCAATACAATCTCTACAATTCGCTCCTGTCCGCCGCCAATGCCGCTTACAACGGCGGCAGCTTGGCGGGAATCGCCGCCACCGCCACCGCCTTCTCCGGCTCGCTCAACGGCCTGACCAGCCTGGCCTCCGACGCCGGGCTGGCCGAGGCCCGTGCCCTCGTTGCCCTGACAGACGCCACTGACGCCCAGACCCAGATCAACAACCTCCGGACCCTCGGCGCCCTCGAATTCGACACCACTCTCCAGGCCGCCAACACCGCCGCCCAGGCCAATTACGAGGCTGCCCTCAAGACCGCCGCCCCGGCCGACCTCGCGGGCTTCGCCGCCATCGAACTCGCCGGACTGGAAAACCTCCTCGCCCGCACCGGGGCTGCCCTCGGCGCCTTGGATGACAATGCGGCGTCCTCCGCCGATGCCTCCCGCCAGGCCTCCGAAACGCTCTACGATGCCTGGCAGGATGCGCTTGATGCCCGGGACGACGCCTATCAGGCGCTTCTCGCCGCCCAGGCCGCTGCCGCCGGCCAGCTCGCCATCGCCCAGGCCGCCCAGGATGCCGCCGACCAGGCCCAGCAGGATGCCGATGCGCTCTTCTTCTACGAAGGTGCCGGCAGCATCAGCATGGTGGATGCGGCCAGCCTCATCACCGGCAGCACGCTCAACCTCTCCGCCGCCGGCCTGGCCGATGTCCGCACCCGCACCGGCATCCTCAACGCCACCGGCACCAACGGCGCCCTCGTGAACGTGAATGTCCTCGAAACCGGCTCGGGCATCACTTTCCTCGTCGATGACGCGGCCACGTTTGGCGGGGATTTCACCCTCACCGCAGATGCCGCCGCTGCTGTCCTGGTCAACCGCCTGAACACCGGGGGAGGGGATGCCACCTTCAGTGTTGCCGCCGGATCCCTCACCAAACAATCCGCCTCCAGCCTGCTTCGCGCCGGGCTCCTCACCGCCACCACCGTCGGCGGGACCATTGACCTCATCACGAACGTCGCTTCCGCCAGCCTCCGCACCACGGGCGCCAACGCCATCACCCTCGCGGAACAGGATGCCATCGCCATCATCAGCGCGGTGACGGGTTCCGGGAATTTCACCCTCTCTGCGGGCGGCACCGCCGATCTTCAGAGCGTGCTCTCCGCCTCCGGAGCCGCCAGCATCACGGTGACGAACGGGGACTTGCTGGCGCGCCTGGTCCAGGCCTCGGCCATCGAACTCATCACCCTGGTCTCCGGCGACATTTACACCGGTGCCCTGGCCGCCGCTTCCATCCGTCTCGATTCCGCCGGACGCATCCTCGACCTCTCCGGCAAGATCGTGGCCGATTCGCTCCAAAGCACCTCCGCGGGCGATGCCTTCCTCGACACCACCGTCGCCGCCCTCACCGCCTCCATCACCGGTCCCGGTGACCTCACCATCACCGAGACTGGCTCCATTGATATCACCAATGTCTCTGTCGCCGATGGCAAAATCGATGTCACCGCGGGCGGCAGCATCCTCGCCACCAGCTTCGCCCCCGTCATCAAGAGCGATGCCAACGATCTCCGCCTCGTCAGCCTCACCGGGGACATCACCGTCGGCTCCATCGATGCCGGCAGCGAAGGCGATGTGGAACTCTCCGCCGAACTCGGACGCATCTTCCGCACGGCGGGCAAGATCATAGCGGATGAACTTATTGTCCGCACCCTCGGCGAGGCTACGCTCGACACCACGGTCAACTCCCTGGCCGTCGTCAAAACCGGCGCGGGCGACATCACCGTCACCGAGACCGACGCCATCGACATCACCGGGATTGAAATCCAGAACGGCGCCCTCCGCGTCACCGCCGGCGGCACCATCACTGCGGCCAACTTCGTCTCCAATACCGACAGCGACGCCAACGATGTTTCCCTCACCGCCCTCAGCGGGGACATCATCGTCGGCGATCTCGACCTCGGCACCCTGGGTGATCTCACCCTCAATGCTGCCAATGGCAGCATCAACCGCACCACCGGCACGGGCGACGGCACCATCATCGCCGATGTCCTCACCGTCACCGTCCAGGGCGCCCTCAGCCTCCGCACCCAGGTCAACACCCTCACCGGTGCCAAGACCGGTCCGGGCGATGTCGTCATTGATGAGGCGGACGACATTGACATCCAGTCCCTCACCAGCGCGGACGGCTCGATCATCGTCACCGCCGGAGGCACCATCTGGGCCGCCGGATTCACCTCCGCCACCGACAGTGATGCCAACGACTTCCTCCTCACCAGCCTGGCAGGGGATATCAACGTATCCGGCCCCATCAACGCCCGCACACTGGGCGATGTCACTCTCAGTGCCGTCCAGGGGGCGGTCTCCATCGGCGGACTCATCACCGCGGATGTCCTCACCATCGACGTCGCCGGTTCGCTCAACCTGGCCGATTACGTCAGCACGGTGAACAGCATCGTCGCCACCGCGGGCGGCGACATCACGATGGGCAACTACAACCGCTCCGGCGGCACCCTCTCGCTCACCAGTTTCGATGGCGATATCACCGCCGGCACCCTCAATGCCGGGCCCACCGGCTTCATCACGCTCATCGCCCGCGATGGCGATGGCAACGGCACGGGCGGAAATGTCACCTTCAACAATTCCACCACGCTTACGGCCAATAAGTTCACGCTGGAGGTAGCGGGCGATCTCAACGCCACCACCCTCGACATCGCCGTCAACAGCCTGAGCCTGACCGCAGGGGGCGATGTCCTCATGAATGGCGTCACCACACCGGGCGGCGAAGACGATGACATCGATGTCACCAGCCTCACCGGCGACATCACCATCCTCGGCAGCCTGCTGGCGGGGCCGCTCGGCGACATCCGCATCAGCGCCGTCCTCGGTACGCTCGCCATCACCGGCGGTATCAGCGCAGATATTCTCGAAATCGAAACCGGCGGCGCGCTCAACCTCACCGGCCTGGCCGGCGGCGTCAACAGCCTCATCGCCGTTTCCGGAGCGGACATCATCCTCGGTTCGGACTTCAGCAAGTCCGGCGCCCTGGTCTCGCTTACTTCGCTCGCCGGAGACATCACCACCGCAGGCCTCGACACCGGCGCTGCCGGCACGGTCTTCCTCTCCGCCCACCAGGGCAGCATCATCACCCCACAAAACGCCTCCCAGCGCATCATTGCGGACACGCTCACCCTGATTACGCTCGATGGCGGCAGCTTCTTCACCGAGGTCAACACCCTCGACGCCCGCAGCCACGGCCCGGGCAGCTTTGCCTTCACTGAGCTGGATGGCCTCGACATCACTGTGCTCACGGCGTTCTCGGGCGATGTTTCGGTCTGGGCCGGTGGCGCAATCACTGTGGGCGAACTCACCGCCGGGAACAACGGCGACCTTGTTCTCTCGACGACATCCGGCGCGATCACCATGGCCACCGGCGGCCTGATCACCGGCGATGCGCTCAGCGCCACCGCCGCCAGCGGCCTGGTCCTCAACACCCGGATCAACACCCTTACCGCCACCAATACCGGGGCCGGGGACATCGTCGTTACCGAATTCGACGACCTGACCCTGCCCAGCGCG
>Ga0073934_10001127_pt1 | contig 67573 bp, 57 predicted proteins | sample LarsenN4metaG_FD_76834 | JGI IMG/M metagenome (GOLD analysis project Ga0073934, IMG submission 76834) | Hot spring sediment bacterial and archeal communities from British Columbia, Canada, to study Microbial Dark Matter (Phase II) - Larsen... ... | reverse complement strand
GATTCGATGGGCATGGACTACATCCCCGTGTACGAGGGCGAGGAGCGGGAGGCCGCAAGCGGCGTGAAGATCAGCCCCGAGAAGGTGCAGAAGCTCGGCGTGCGCACCGCCAAGGTCGAGCGGCGCGCGCTCGACGCGGTCGTGCGCGCCACCGGCCGAATCGAGGTCGACGAGCGACGCCTGGTCACCGTCGCGCCGAAGTTCGAGGGTTACATCGAGCGGCTTTACGTCAACGCCACCGGCCAGTTCGTCGCACGCGGCGAACGTCTGTTCGACGCCTACAGTCCCGAGCTGCTCGCCGCGCAGCGCGAGTACGCCGTGGCCGCGCAGGGGCTCGCGCAACTGAAGGACGCCGATGCGCAGACGGTGGCCGGCATGAAGCGGCTCGCCGACGCCGCGCTGGCGCGGCTGCGCAACTGGGACGTGAGCGACGAGGAGATCGCGCAGCTTGCCGCCGGCGGCGAGCCGCGCCGCACGTTGACGTTTCGCGCGCCGGCGGCCGGCGTCGTGCTGGAGAAAAAGGCCGTGCAGGGCATGCGCTTCATGCCGGGCGAGATGCTGTATCAGATCGCGGACCTGTCGAGCGTCTGGCTGATCGCCGACGTGTTCGAACAGGACATCGGCCGCGTGCGCGTCGGCCAGCGCGCCGCGGTGAAGCTCGAGGCGTATCCGGAGCGGCGCTTCGAAGGCCGCGTCACCTACGTGTATCCGACGCTGAAGCCGGAGACGCGCTCGGCGCAGGTGCGCATCGAGCTGCCGAATCCGGACGGACGGCTGAAGCCCGCGATGTACGCGCACGTCGAGATCGCCGCGGGCGGCGGCACCGTGCTCGCGGTGCCGAATTCGGCGGTGATCGACAGCGGCGCGCGCCGCGTCGTGATCGTCGACCGCGGCGAAGGGCGCTTCGAGCCGCGCGAGGTGAAGCTCGGCAGCCGCGGCGACGAGTACGTCGCGGTGCTCGACGGGCTCAAGGAAGGCGAAAGCGTGGTCGTCGCGGCGAACTTCCTGATCGACGCCGAGAGCAACCTGCGCGCCGCGCTCGGCTCGATGACGGCCCCCGAAGCCTCGGCGGCGGCCGGCAAGGGGCAGGTCGCGCACAGCGCGCGCGGAAGGCTCGACGACGTCGATGCTAGGACAGGCACGCTGGTCATCTCGCACGAGGCGATTCCGAGCCTGAAGTGGCCGGCGATGACGATGGAGTTCGTCGCCGCCAACGACGCGGTCGCGAAAGCGGCGAAGCCGGGAACGCCGATCGCGTTCGAGTTCGTCGAGCGCAAACCGGGCGAGTGGGTCGTCACCAAGATCGAACCGCGGAAGTGAACGAAAAAGCGGTTCACCACGGAGACACGGAGAACACGGAGAAAAGAAATGAAATGCACTGCGCTTTTCTCGGTGCGCTCGGCGTCCCGGTGGTGAAAACAAGATGGAGCAGCACTGATGCTCGAACGACTGATCGCGTGGTCGGCGCGTAATCCGTTCCTGATCGCGCTCGCGACGCTGGCGATCGTGTTCGCCGGCGTGCTGGCGATTGCGCGCACGCCGCTGGATGCGCTGCCGGATCTCTCGGATGTGCAGGTGATCGTCTACACCGAGTATCCGGGGCAGGCGCCGCAGGTGGTCGAGGACCAGGTCACCTATCCGCTGACCACCGCGATGCTCGCGGTGCCGAAGTCCAAGGTCGTGCGCGGCTTCTCGTTCTTCGGCGCGTCGTTCGTGTACGTGATCTTCGAGGACGGCACCGACATCTACTGGGCGCGTTCGCGCGTGCTCGAGTACCTGAACTACGCGGCCACCAGGCTGCCGGCGAACGTCTCGCCGCAGATCGGGCCGGACGCGACGGGCGTGGGCTGGGTCTACCAGTACGTCGTGCTGGCGGGCAACCGCACGCTCGCCGAACTGCGCACGCTGCAGGACTGGTATCTGCGCTTTCAGTTGACCGCCGCGCCGGGCGTGGCGGAGGTCGCATCCGTCGGCGGCTTCGTGCAGCAATACCAGGTGATCGTCGATCCGGTGAAGCTGCGCGCGTACGGCATCCCGCTCGCGCGCGTGGCGCAGGTGATCCGCGAGTCGAACCGCGACGTCGGCGGGCGCGTGGTCGAGATGGCCGAGACCGAATACATGGTGCGCGGGCGCGGCTATCTGCGCGGCGCCTCCGACATCGAGGCGCTGGTGCTGCGCGCCGAGAACGGCACGCCGGTGCGCGTGCGCGATGTCGCGCGCGTCGAGCTAGGCCCGGACGAACGGCGCGGGCTGACCGAGTTGAACGGCGAAGGCGAAGTCGTTTCCGGCATCGCGGTCGCGCGCTTCGGCGAAAACGCGCTGCGCGTGATCGACGGCGTCAAGCGCCGCATCGAGGAGCTGAAGCCCGGACTGCCCGAGGGAGTGACCATCGAAGCGGTGTACGACCGCTCGGACCTGATCCACCGCGCGATCGACACGCTGACGAGGACGCTCGCGGAAGAATCGCTGATCGTCGCCGCGGTGTGCGTGGTCTTCCTGCTGCACGTGCGCAGCGCGCTGGTCGCGATCGTCATGCTGCCGATCGGCGTGCTGATCGCGTTCATCTGCATGCGGCTGCTGGGCATCAACTCGAACATCATGAGCCTCGGCGGCATCGCGATCGCGATCGGCGCGATGATCGACGCCGCGATCGTGATGATCGAAAACGCGCACAAGCATCTGGAACGGCTGCCCGCGGGCGGCGATCGGGTGCGCGCGATCGTCGACGCCGGCAAAGAAGTCGGGCCGGCGCTGTTCTTCTCGCTCGCGATCATCACCGTCAGCTTCCTGCCGGTGTTCACGCTGGAGGCGCAGGAAGGCAGGCTGTTCGCGCCGCTCGCTTACACGAAGACGTTCGCGATGGCCGGCGCCGCGCTGCTGTCCGTGACGCTGGTGCCGCTGCTGATGATCTGGCTGATCCGCGGCCGCATCCTGCCGGAAGCGAAGAACCCGGTGAACCGCGCGCTGATCGCCGTGTACCGCCCGGTGATCGCTTGGGTGATGCGCAACAAGATCGTCACGATCGTCGCCGCCGTCGCGATCGGCGCGGCCACGCTGTGGCCGGCGAGCAGGCTCGGCACCGAATTCATGCCGACGCTGAACGAAGGCACGCTGTTCTACATGCCGACCTCGCTGCCCGGCCTGTCGATCACGAAAGCGGCCGAGCTGGCGCAGGTGCAGAACCGCATCATCAAGAGCTTTCCGGAAGTGGAGTCGGTGATCGGCAAGGCGGGCCGCGCGGCGACCGCGACCGACCCCGCGCCGATCGAGATGTTCGAGACCGTGATCAACCTGAAGCCCGAGTCGCAATGGCGCGCCGGCATGACGATCGACACGCTGATCGCCGAGATGGACCGCGCGCTGCAGTTCCCGGGCGTGGCCAACTCGTGGACGATGCCGATCCGCGCCCGCATCGACATGCTGTCGACCGGCATCCGCACGCCGATCGGCATCAAGGTGTTCGGCGCCGACCTCGCGGAAATGGAGAAGGTCGCGCGCCAGATCGAAACCGTCGTTCGCAACGTGCCCGGCACGACGAGCGCCTACGCCGAGCGGCTCACCGGCGGCTATTACCTCGAGATCGAACCGGACCGCGCGGCGCTCGCGCGCTATGGCCTCGCGGTCGGCGAGTTGCAGGACGTGGTCGCGCAGGCGCTCGGCGGCGAAATGGTGACGACCACGGTCGAGGGACGCGCGCGCTTCGGCGTGATCGTTCGCTACCCGCGCGATGCGCGCGCCGATCCGCAGAAGATCGAGCGCGAAGTACTGGTGCCGCTGATGGCGGAGCCGGGCAAGCCGCCGGCGATGATCCCGCTCGGCCAGGTCGCGCGCGCGAAACTGACGCAGGGGCCGCCGGTGATCCGCACCGAGAATTCGCTGCTCTCGGCCTACATCTTCGTCGATATGCGCGGGCGCGACATCGGCGGTTACGTCGCCGACGCGCGGCGCGCGGTCGCCGACAACGTCAAGTTTCCGCCCGGCATGTACGTGACCTGGAGCGGGCAGTTCGAGTACATGGAGCGCGCGATCGAGAAGCTGAAGATCGTCGTGCCGCTGACGATCGGCATCATCTTCGTGTTGCTGTATCTGAACTTCCGCCGCGTCACGGAGTCGCTGATCGTCATGCTGTCGGTGCCGTTCGCGCTGGTCGGCGGCATCTGGCTGCTGTGGTGGCTCGACTACAACCTGAGCGTGGCGGTGGCGGTCGGCTTCATCGCGCTGGCCGGCGTGGCCGCGGAAACGGGGGTCGTGATGCTGATCTACCTCGACCACGCGTGGCGCGACGTGACGCAGCGCTGCGCCGCCGAGGGACGCGCGCCGACGGTCGCCGATCTGTATGGCGCGGTGATGCACGGCGCGGTCGAGCGCGTGCGGCCGAAGATGATGACCGTGGTCGCGATCATGGCGGGCCTGCTGCCGATCATGTGGAGCACCGGCGCGGGCAGCGAAGTGATGCGCAGGATCGCGGCGCCGATGGTCGGCGGCATGGTGTCCTCGACCGTGCTGACGCTGGCGGTCATCCCGGCGATCTATGCGCTCGTTATGCAGCGGCGAATGCGACGCGCACCCGCCGTCGACCGGTCATCCACAGCCCTGGAGCAACCGCAATGAAGATCACGCAACTCCTTGTCGCCGCCGCGCTGGCGGCTACGTCCGCCGCGGCGGTCGCGCAGCACAGCGGTCACCCGCCGGCAGCACCGGCCGGTTCGGCCGCTCAGATGGTCGACGGCGAGGTCCGCCGTATCGACCTCGAAAAAGGCACGATCCTGCTGAAGCACGGCGACATCCCCAACCTTCGCATGGGTGCGATGACGATGGGCTTCAAGCTCAAGGATCCCGCGGCGGCCAAGGACCTGAAGGTCGGCGACAAGGTCAAGTTCGCCGCCGAGCAGCAGGGCGAGACGCTGATCGTCACGCAGATCCGGAAGGCGCCCTGAAGCGCCCCGACAGTCCGAGCGCGGCCGCGGCGAGCGCGCACACGCCGGCCGCCGCGGCAAAGCACAGCGCGTAGCTGCCGCTCGCCCGCTGCAGCACGCCGAACAGGAACGGGCAGACGACCACGCCGACGAAAGTGAAGAACAGGCAACCTCCGGTCGCGAGCCCCGCCCTTCCCGCCGGCGCGAGCCGCGCGACCTCGGCGAGATAAACGCCGTTCCAGCCGATCGCCGTCGCGCCGAGCGCGGCCGCGACCGCGAGCAGCGCCGCGAGCGGCCAGCCGGGCGCAAACAGCGCCGCGAGCGCACTCGCCGCCGCCATCAGCGCGCCGAGCCACGCGAGCACCGCGCGCGCGGACAGCCAGCGATCGGCGATCGCACCCCAGACGATGCGCGCGGCCACGCCGGCGACGTTGGCCGTCGTCAGCCCGAGCCCCGCGACCACCAGCGACAGCCCGATCTCCTCGGCCAGATACGCGACGATGAAACTCGACACGCACATCTGCATGCCCGCGTAGACGAACGACACCGCGGCCATCGTCCGCAGCGGCGCTGACGCGGCGACGAGTCTGAGCCCGGCGACGAGCTGACCCGCCGACAGCCGCGCCGAACGGTCGCGGTCCGCATCGAGCGCAGCTCGCAAGGGCTGCACTGCGAACGCGAGCAGCGCGCAGGCGGCGGCGATGGCCAGCACGGCCGCGTGCCAGCCGTAGGCCACCGCGAGCGGCGGAACGACCAGCCCCGCGAGCGCGGTGCCCGCGGGCACGCCGGTCTGCTTGATCGAGAAGGTCAGCGCCATCTTCTCGCGCGGCGTGGTCTTCGCGAGCACGTGGCTGGAGGCCGGCGTGATCGGCCCGTACCCGAGCCCCACCAGCACCGCGGCCGCCGCGACCGCGGCGAGTGCGGGCACCAGCCCGAGCGCGAGACCAGCCGCGCACGCGATCAGGCACAACTGCGACAGCCGGATTGCGCCGACGCGCAGCACGATGCCGCCGCCAGCCAGCGCCGCGGTCGACGAGCCGACGTATAGCAGCGCGATGTAGGTGCCGACCATCGATGTCGGCACGCCGAGGTCGCGAGCGACCACGGGCGCGATCGCGGGCAGCGTCAACGCCGCGGCGGCGGCTGCGATCTGGATGGCGGTCGTGGCGACCAGCGCGACGGCGGCGGGGTTCATCGGCAGGGCGCGACTTTACCCGCGTAGCATCGGCGGTCGTCGTCGAGCGGAGGCGCCGCGATGGGTGAGGACTGGGTCGAGATCGTCAAGAACGTGCTCGTGATCGTCGGTGTTCCGGCCGCGCTCGCCGGCGCGTGGAAAGCGCTGCGCGAGCTGGCGCTTGGAACGCGCGAGAAGGCGAAGGAGAACCGGATCCGCCAGGCGCTCGCCGCGCGCGACATGCTCAAGGATCTGTTCGCGAGCGCCAAGGCGCGCGCCGCGCTGCAGATGCTCGACTGGTCGGGCCGGCAGTACAGCGACGGCGACCACACCTTCGAGGTCCGCGCGGCGGACCTCGGCCGCGCGCTGCGCACCGATCAGCTTGCGTTCGACCCCAAGGAGATGTTCATCCGCGACTGCTTCGAGGAACTGTTCGACCGCGTCGAGCAGCTTCAGCATTTCGTCAACATCGGCCTGCTGAACTTCGACGACGTTGCGCTGCCGCTGGAGTACTACGCGCGCAAGGTCGTCGCCGACCTGCCTGCGTTCGAACCTTTCCTGCTCGAGTACGGGTACCCCAACGCGCACGAGCTGCTGACCCGCGCCGGCGGCCGGTAGTCCGGCCTTGCGCCGAAGACATCGCGTTCCGTCGCACCGGGCTTGATTGCGGCCGGGGGCCGACGACAATGGGGCAAGACTGCGCGGCGGACCGCGCGGCCGGCACGCTCGAGGAGGACGCGATGAAACGGATCCCTGTGCTGCTCGCGGCGACCGCGATCGTCTCCGGTTGCGCCGCCCTCGGAAGCGGCTCCACGGCGGAAAGCGAAATCGACAGCGCCTACGTCGCCGCCGTCGAAAGTGCGGCGAAGCGCTTCGGTACCCAGGTCATCTGGGTCAACTATCCGCGCAAGAGCGCGAGCCCGACGCGGTAGCCCCGCGGTCGGGCGGAGCCGCCCGCGAAGGGCGCACGCCCTGCCCTTGCTTACGGCGACTCGGCCAGCCGCTTCAGGTTGGCCAGCCCGCCCTCGAAGTCCGGCCCCACGAGCCGGTCCATCATCAGGCCGAACCAGCGGTTGAGCGGGTTCGAACCCATGTCGCCCTCGTTGGTCCACGACACGCGAACGCCTGCGCCGTCGGGCACGACGCGCAACAGTCCCTTCGACTGCATGCCGAATTCGGGAAAGCTGAGCCGGTAGGCGAGCCGGTTCGGCGGGTCGGCCTCGACGAACTCCATCTGGCCGTTGCCTTCGGTCCGGCTCTGCCACGACCACTTCGCGCCGACGCCGGACGGCGGGCCCGCGTATTCGACCTTCATCGCCGGATCGCGCTGGTTCCACACCGTCCAGCGCTTCCACTCGCGCGGATCGACGATCAGCGCGTAGACCTTCTCCGCCGGCGCGTTGATCGCGACGCTGCGCTCGACGTGGAACTGCGAAGGCAGCAGAAACCCGACACCGACGAAGACGAGCGCGAGCGCGACCACGGCCAGCACGACGCGAATCAGCCATTTCATCGCCGCCTCCCCTGACTATGATGAAGGCGCAGATCTTGCCACCGAACGCAGATGTTCCGATCGCTTGTTTCCGCCGTTTGTATCGCAGCGATCGCGGGCTGCGCCACGCCGGCGGCGGTCGCTCCGGGAACGCCCGAGTCGCAGTTGCGCGCGCAGTTCGGACGTCCGGCCGCGGAGCACGCGCTCGAAGGCGGAGCGAAGCGTCTCGAGTACCCGATGGGACCGTTTCAGCAGACCAAGTTCATGGTCGACGTCGACGCGACCGGACGCGTGCAGCGCGTCGAGCAGGTGCTGACCGCAGAGAAGTTCGCACGCCTGCGCATCGGCATCGACGATCGCGCCGTCGTGCGGCGCGAGTTCGGCATCCCGCTCTACGAGCGGCCGTTTCCGCTCGCCGGCCTGACCGCCTGGATGTACCCCTACAAGGAAAACGGCGTATGGGACTCCGAGATGGCCGTGTACTTCGACAAGGACGGCATCGTGCGCAAGGTCGAGTCGGGCCCGGATCCCCGCTTCATCCGAAACGGGCCGGACCGCGATCGCAGTCGCTGAGATGCGGGCCGCGCACCGGCCATGCGCTACGGCGACTGAATGAGCTTGCACTCCTGCACGCCCTTGCGCCCGGTGGCCTCGTCGACCACTTGAAGCGCCGAGCGCGCCATCCACAGGCCCGCTTTCACTTCCTGCCAGACGAAGTAGCTCCTGCCGGCCTGCGCGTCGAGTGCGACCGTCGAGGTGTTTTCGGCGATCGACTGGATCTCGTACCTGCCCGGATCGACCTGCCAGAAGAAGTAGGTCTTCGGGCCGGTCTGCCCCATCACCTTGCCGTTCAATGCGACCGTCATGGGGATTCCGGCGCCGATGAACTCATTGCGGTACACGTAGATGTTGGCTTTGCCGGGCTCGACGGCGAAGGTCTTGGCTCTCGCGTCGGCCTCGGGCGGCGCCATCGGCACCGTCGCGCAGCCGGCGACGAGCACGATCGACAGCGACGCCAGCGCCGCTTGCACCCATCGACTCATCATCACGCCCTCCATGGATCCTTATAGTCGTTGCCGGCTCGGCCGGTGCCGGTCATCCGAACAACCTACGCCGCCCGCGACGACGATCATTGATCTGGCGTAATCGTCGTCGGGAAACACCGAATTGCCCGCAACGGACGGGCGGCGACAATGCGCTGCCATTCGATCGCCTCGCGATCCGCGACATGGAGCACGACACACCTCCCGGCTGCCCGGCCCTCTCGCTGCAGAGCAAGCTGGATCGCATCGCTCACGAACGCGAGGTGCTCGCGCTGATGCGCGAACTGGCACGCGCGGGCCTGCGCGAGGGCGATGCGGTCCGCCACGCTTCGACCGGCGAAGCCGGCCGGCTCTGGATCGACCGCGAAGGCCAGCCTCCGAGGATCGTCGTGCTGATCGAAAGCGGCGCCCTCGAGCCCTATTCGGCCGGCTGCTGGCGCCCCGGCTGACTCATCCCCGGGCCAGCCGCGACCACCGCACGTCCGGCCATACCGCCGACTTCGGCGGCAGGTGTCCACCTCCTTTGCCGACAACCCGTTAGCCCGGGGAGCTCATGCAAAGGTCGAACCAGCGTGGCACACTTGCCGTCATGCAAACCTCGGAGTCTGCGCCAAGGATCCTGATCGTCGACTCCCACGGCCAACCGGTCCGCTGGGCCGTCCTGGCGCGCGCCGCGCGTTATTACGCGTCGGGCAAGGTGCTGACCGACCTCGGCGAGAACATCTTCTCGATGTGCGGCGGCGTGCAGGAGGAATCGGGGCAGCGATCGGAGTTCGTCACCAGCTCGATCGTGATGATCCGGGGCAGGCACCGCATCCCGAGCGGGCACGCGCACGTCGGACTCACCAAGCATCGGCTGTTCCTCCGCGACCGCCAAGTCTGCGCGTATTGCGGCGATCAGTTCCCGGAGAGCGAACTGACCGTCGAGCACATCGTGCCCGTGTCGCGCGGCGGGCTGCACACCTGGACCAACGTGGTCACCGCCTGCCGCTCGTGCAACACGCGCAAGGGCAACCGCACGCCCGAGCAGGCGAAAATGCCGCTGCTGTACGTGCCATACGCGGTCTGCCGCAACGAGGGCTTCATCCTCAGCAACCGGCGCATCCTCGCCGACCAGATGGCCTTCCTGCAGGTCACGCTGCCCAAGTACTCGCGCTGGGCGCACGCGTAGGCCGCGCCTCACACGAAGCGCAGTCGCTCGAACAGCTCGCGCGCGGCGGCGAGCACTTCTGCGCGGATTTCGCGACTGTGCGTAAAGGCGACCTGCACGCCCGCGGGGCGCAGGATGCACGCTTCGCGATCGTCGCCCGCCGCCGATACCGCCCAGCACGTCGCGCCGGACACGCCGTCGAGCGGCGGCGCGTGGATGTCGATGCCGTCGAGCCGCCGCGCGGTCCGCGCATAGGCGACGCGCAATTCTTCGGCACCGGCGCTGCGCGCTCGCGTGAACAGCACGACCGGACGGGCGTAGACGACCGCGTCGGCGCGGCGCGTCTGCGCATACGGATAGCCTGCGACGACGAAGATGTCGCTGCCGGCGGCATCGTCCTCCGGAACGAGCGGCGCCGGCCGCCAGTGACGCGCCAGCGCCTGCGCGGCGTCGGCGTCGCCGATCACGATGAAGGCGAGATCGCGCGTCGGGTGCTCGATCACACGCGACGCGGCGTCTCGCAACCAGAGGATCCTGCCGCTCGCGCCGAGCGGGACGCCGAGATCACCGAGCGCGGCGCCTGCGTCGAACAGGTGCCGGCATGTCAGCACGAGCCAGCGGCCGTCGGCGCGGAACAGTGCCGCGCTGGCGAGCGGCTCCGGGCGGCCGTCGAGCAGACGCAGCAGCGGCAGCGCGCGCCGCGTGAGCGCCTCGGCGATGGCCTGCGCCCGATCGGGCGCGATTCCGGTGCCCAGGTCGATCGGAACGGTTTCGACGGGTTGCCAAGCCATGCAAGAAAAGCGTACCGCCGTCGCGGCGGCCCGGTCGAGCGAGTTGCACGGCAAACGGCGCATCCGCCGAGGCTGCCGCCAGCACCCCCATCGGTGCCGAACCGGGTTCGCGCTAACCGGACAAATGGCGCGACTGCCGCGGGGGTGTGGCGCGCGCCACCGCCCGCCGCCGGCCCGCGAGCGCCTCGATGTCAACGAAGCCGAGCCGGCCGCGCGCGCCGCTCGCCAGATAGTCCGCGGCCAGCGCCGCGGTCGCGTCGGCAACGGGCACGTCGAGGCGAGCGACGAGAAACTCGTGCAGCAGCTCGTACAGCCGCTCGTTGGCGATCGCGTGCGTCTTGCCGGTCGACGCGAAGAGCCAGTCGGACAGCGCGAGAAACCGCGCGAACGGCGAGACGTCCGGCCGTTCCGGCGCGAGCAGCAGCGGCATCGTGCGCACGAAGCGCCCCGAGTTGGCGACCAGATCCCAGTAACGCGCAAAGCGCGCCGCGCGCTGCATCGTCGCAAAGTCGATGCGATCGGTCGCGAGCACGTTGTACGGCGGCTCGGGATTGAAGCGCAGCCCGTACGCGTCCGTGTGCCTTGCGATCGGCGCGCCGCGCAGGCGCTTCAGGATGCCGAGCTGAATTTCGTGCGGGGCGAGCCGGACGAGTCGGTCGAAGCCGCGCGCGAAGCTCGCCAGATCCTCGCCGGGCAATCCGGCGATCAGATCCACGTGCAAGTGCGCGTTCGTGTTCGCTCGCAGCCAGCGCAGGTTCGCCTCCGCGGCCGCGTTGTCCTGCCGGCGCGAGATCAACGCTTGCACGTCCTCGTTGAACGTCTGGATGCCGATCTCGAACTGCAGCGTGCCGCGCGGAAAGCGCGCGATCGGGTCGCGCAACCGCTCGGGCAGACGGTCGGGGACCAGCTCGAAGTGAAGGAACGGCGGATCGTCCGGATGCGCGTCGATTCGCGCGAGAAAGAACTCGAGGATCGCGCGGCCCGTCTCGGCCTTCAGGTTGAACGTGCGGTCGACGAACTTGAAGTGCCGCGCGCCGCGTTCGTACAGCCGCGCGAGCTCGGCAAGCAGCGGCTCGAGCGGAAACGGCCAGGCGGTCCTGTCCAGCGCCGACAGGCAGAACTCGCACTTGAACGGGCAACCGCGCGAAGCCTCGACGTACACATAGCGGTGGCGCAGGTCTTCGTCGGTGTATTCCCGGTACGGCAACGCGATCGAATCGAGCGGAGGCTGCTCGCCGGCGTGGACCTTCGTCGACGGCCTCGGCCCTGCGACGATCGCCTGCGCGAGCTTCGCGAACGTGACGTCGCCCCAACCGGTGACGACGTAATCGGCCAGCCGGCAGATCCGCTGCGCGTCGACCTCGTGACTGACTTCGGGTCCGCCCACCACCACGACGACATCGGGCGCGACGACTTTCAACTGCGCCACGACGCGTGTCGTCGCCTCGACGTTCCAGATGTAGACGCCGAAACCGACGATGCGCGGCCGTTCGCTACCGAGGACTTCGAGCAGTCGCTCGACGATCTCCTCGGGCCGCCGGTCGACGACGAACTCGACGATCGCCGAGCGCGCGCGCAACTCGCCCAGGTTCGCGCGCAGACAGCGCAGCCCGAGCGACGCGTGCGCGTAGCGGGTGTTGAGCGTCGCGAGGACGATCGACGACATGCGCCGATTATGACCGCGCTCAAGGGTGGGCCGCGCCCGCATGCGCCGGCGCGGCTAGACTGCCGCCGGGAGACTCGCGAGTGCGTTTGACTTTCTTCGGCGCGGCCGGCGAGGTGACCGGGTCGTGCCTGCGCGTCGAGGCCGACGACGTGCGGTTCATCGTCGACTGCGGCATGTTCCAGGGGGGGCGCGACGCGGCGGCGAAGAACCGCGCCGCGTACGCGCGCAATCTGGGCCGGCTCGACTTCGTTCTGCTGACGCACGCGCACATCGATCACTGCGGGCTGCTGCCGCGCTTCGCCGCGCCGCGCGGGCCCATGATCTACTGCACGAAGCCGACTGCGGATCTGGTACCGGTGATGCTGAAGGACAGCGCGCACGTGCAGGCACGCGACGCGAACGCGGCGCACGGACACGCGCGCCGCCCGCCGCCGACGGAGCGGCCGCTGTATTCGATCGAGGACGTCGACCGGCTCACCACCCGGCTGTGCGCGGTCCCTTACGACGTCGAGTTCCGCCCGCATCCGAACGCCACCGTGTGTTTTCGAAGCGCAGGACACATCGTCGGCGCGGCATTCGCCGAGATCAGGCTGCGCGACGGCGGGCGCGAGCGCACGCTCGTCGTGTCGGGCGATCTCGGCGAAGACTCTCCGCTGATCGTGCGCGACCGCGACGAACCCGGTGCGGCCGACGTGCTGGTCGTCGAGTCGACCTACGGCGACCGCAACCATCGCTCGCTCGTCGACACCGAAAACGAGCTGGTCGGCGTGCTGAGCGACGTTCTGTACGAGCGGCGCGGCAACGTGATCGTTCCTGCGTTCGCGCTCGGGCGCACGCAGGAATTCCTCGTGCTGCTGTACCGGCTCGCGCGCGACGGCCGGCTGCGCGTGCCGCTCGTGTTCGTCGACTCGCCGCTCGCGGCGCAGGCGAGCGAGGTCACTTTCGCGCACCTGGAGGCGCTCGACGAGCTGGCGCACGAGTTTCACGTCGCCCAGCGCACGCGCAAGCTGCCGTTCACGCTGCGCTATACGGAGAGCGTCGACGACTCGATGCTGCTGAACTCGATCAAGAACGGCGCGGTGATCGTCGCGGCCAGCGGGATGTGCGAGGCCGGACGCATCCGCCACCATCTGCGGCACAATCTGCCGCGCCGCGAGTGCGCGGTGCTGTTCACCGGCTTCCAGGCCGAAGGCACGCTCGGCCGGCGTATCGTCGACGGCGCGCGCTCGGTGCGGCTGTTCGGCGAAACCGTCCCGGTTCGCGCGAGCGTGCATACGCTCGGCGGGCTGTCGGCGCACGCCGGGCAGGACTCGCTGATGGCCTGGCTGCGCGCGGTTCCGCGCCGGCCCAAGGCGGTCTTCGTCGCGCACGGCGAGCCCGAAGCCGCGCATGCGCTGTCGGCGCGCATCGCGCGCGAGCTGAAGTGGAATCCGACGGTCGCCGCACCGCAGACGCGCTATGACATCTGAGATCGCACCCGCCGCACCGGCCGCGCTGACCGTTCGCAAGGTCGGCATCGACACCTACCGCGAGAACGTCGTCTATCTGCGGCGCGACTGCCCCGCCTACCGCGCCGAAGGGTTCCAGGCGCTGTCGAAGGTCGAGGTGAGCGCAAACGGCAGGACGATTCTGGCGGTGCTCAACGTCGTCGACGACGCGCGGCTGATCGGCGAGTGCGAACTCGGCCTGTCGGAAGAGGCGTTCGCTCAGCTCGGCGTCGCCGAAGGGCAGCCGGTCCACATCGCGCATGCCGAACCGCCGCCGTCGATCTCGGCGCTGAAGCGCAAAATCGGCGGCGAGCGGCTGACGCGCGAAGAGCTGCACGCGGTCGTGCGCGACATCGCCGCGCACCGTTACTCGAAGATCGAGCTGGCGGCGTTCGTCGTCGCGACCAACCAGTTCGAGCTCGACCGCGACGAGGTGTTCTTCCTCACCGAAGCGATGGTCGCGGTCGGCCGCAGGCTCGACTGGAAGGAGCGCCCAGTCGTCGACAAGCACTGCATCGGCGGACTGCCGGGCAACCGCACGTCGATGCTGGTGGTGCCGATCGTCGCCGCCCACGGCATGCTGATCCCGAAGACCTCGAGCCGCGCGATCACCTCGCCGGCCGGCACCGCCGACACGATGGAATGCCTGGCGCAGGTCGAGCTGCCGTTCGACCGGCTCGGCGAAATCGTGCGCAGGGTCCGCGGCTGCCTCGCGTGGGGCGGTCGCGCGCAGCTTTCGCCGGCCGACGACGTGCTGATCTCCGTGTCGCGCCCGCTGATGATCGACTCGCCGGGGCAAATGGTCGCGTCGATCCTCTCGAAGAAGATCGCCGCCGGCTCCACACACCTCGTGCTCGACATCCCGCTCGGCCCGACCGCGAAGGTCAGGCACATGGACGACGCGCAGCGGCTGAAGAAGCTGTTCGAGTACGTCGCGCACAAGATGGGGCTCGCGCTCGACGCGGTCATCACCGACGGACGGCAGCCCGTCGGCCGCGGCATCGGTCCGGTGCTGGAGGCGCGCGACGTGATGCAGGTGCTGAACAACGACCCCGCCGCGCCGAGCGATCTGCGCGTCAAGGCGCTGCGGCTCGCGGGCCGCGTGCTCGAATTCGATCCCGATCTGCGCGGCGGTGACGGGTTCGCGGTCGCGCGCGACATCCTCGACTCGGGGCGGGCGCTCGCCAAGATGAACGAGATCCTCGACGCGCAGGGCCGCCGCGCCGAGCCGCCGCCGCTCGCGCGCCTGACACACGATGTCGTCGCGCTCGACGACGGCGTGGTCACGGGCATCGACAACGAGCGGCTGGCGCGGATCGCGCGGCTGGCGGGCGCACCGAAGATCAAGGGCGCCGGCGTCGACCTGTTCCGCAAGCTCGGTGAAAAAGTCGCGCGCGGCGAGCCGCTTTATCGCATTTACGCCGACAGCCCCTCCGAGCTGCAATTCGCGCGCCAGGTTGCCATGCGCGCGACCGGCTATGCGATCGGCGCCGCGGACGAGGTGCCGAAGGTCTTCGTGGAGTTCTAGCAAACGGTGCCTTGCGTGCTGCTCGCGTTCGACGATGAAGCCGGCTTCTCGCGGTCGCTCGCCGCGCAGGCCGGGATCGAGTTGCGGAGCGTCGCGCGGCATCGCTTCCCCGACGACGAGCTGAAGCTCACGCTGCCGGCCCGGCTTCCCGAGCGCACGGTTCTGCTTCGCACGCTCGATCACCCGAACGAGAAGCTGGTCGAGCTGCTCCTCGCGGCGCGCACCGCGCGCACGCTCGGCGCGCGGCAGCTCACGCTCGTCGCGCCGTATCTGGCCTACATGCGGCAGGACATGGCCTTTGCGCAGGGCGAGACGGTCAGCCAGACGATCGTCGGCCGCTTCCTCGCCGACCTGTTCGATGCGGTGATCACGGTCGATCCGCACCTCCACCGTACCGCCACGCTGGCGCAGGCGGTGCCGGCGCACACGGCGATCGCGCTGTCGGCCGCACCGCTGATCGGCCGGTTCATCGCCGCGCAGGGCCTGCGGCCGCTGCTGATCGGCCCCGACGGCGAGTCGATGCAGTGGGTCGCCGAGGCGGCGCACGCCGGAGGCTTCGAGCACGCGGTCGGACACAAGATCCGGCACGGCGACCGCGACGTCGACATCGAGCTGCCGGCGGTCGACCTGCGCGGACGCCACGTGGTTCTGGTCGACGACGTCGCGAGCACGGGCCGCACGCTGGCGCGCGCGGCCGAAGCGGTTCGCGCCGCGGGTGCCGCGCGCATCGACGTCGCGGTGACGCACGCGCTGTTCGTCGGCGATGCGCTTGCCGCACTCGCCGCGGCGGGCGTGCGCGAGGTGTGGAGTACGGATTCGATCGCGCACCCGACGAACCGGATCGCGCTGGCGCCGATGATCGCAGCGGCGCTGCAGACCGTCGGCGTGCAATGAAAAGGGCCCGGTTGCCCGGGCCCCAAGGCTCGAACGCCTGAGCGCTTACGGCTTCAGGTGTTTGCTGACGTACTTGGTCAGCTCGAACATCGACGCCTGCGCCTTGCCGAACAGCGCGCGCAGCTTCTCGTCGGCGTTGATCATGCGCTTGTTGACGGCGTCCTGCAGCTTGTTCTTCTTGATGTACGCCCAGATCCTGCTCGTCACTTCCGTGCGCGGCATCGGGTTGGACCCGATGATCGCGGCGAGCGGGCCGGTCGGCGTCATCGGCTTCATGAACGCCGCGTTCGGCTTGCGCGCGACCTTCTTCTTCGCGACCTTCTTGACCGCCTTCTTCGCAACCTTCTTCGCCGCCTTCTTCGGCGCCGCTTTCTTGGCCTTCTTGGCCGGGGCCTTCTTGGCCGCTTTCTTCGCTTTCTTCGTTGCCATGTCGATCTCCTGATTGAGTTGGCGAATCACAGCGACAGCGTTCTCGGCTCGAAGTGCATGAAGAGCGCTCTCGTTGCGTGAGCCGGATACTAAGCGAAACGCGCGCGGAATCAAGCGTTTTCAGAGGGAAAACGCAGGAAGTCGTGCGATAGAGCAACGTTTCTCAGAGGGAAAATGGCGTGTGCCGCGATTGCAATCCGCCTTGCGGACGTCCATCGCACTACAAGATGTTGAACAAGTGCGGCTGTCAGGCCAACATCTTGTGCTCAGCTTGCCACTCAGAGCGCGATCTGACGCACGACGTAAGTCAGCGACGGCCGAAGCGGCAGCGCGAGCGCTCGCCACAGCGCGCCCAGGTCGGCGACCGACAACTCGTCGGCGACGACGTCCGCCATGGCGGTGCCCCCCGGCGTTGGGTATTCGATGCGCGGCGCGCCGTTCAGTTCGCGCGCGACCCAGCCGAGCACGGCCAGCTCGTCTTCGGCGCGCTCGGCCCATGCGGTCAACAGCAGATGGACATCGAGCACGGCCGGCGGCGCGTCGCCGCTCGCTCGCGGCCGCAGATCGCGGGGACGCGCGCTGCGCAGGTTCTGGTTCTGCGCGAACCGGTACGCGTAGAGCGTGCAATTGATCGTCTGGCGCGGCGTGCGGACGAGGTCGCCAGCGCCGACGATGCTGAACGTGCACGGCGGCCCGCCGCTGCGCGCGTAGCCATCGGCCAAGTGCTGCGCGATCCGCAGACAACTGGCATGAAGGGATTCGCCGACCATGGTTGCTCCTCGGCCCGCACGGGGGCGCCGGTTGAACGCGCAGTGTGCGCTGCGCCGGCGGAGCGCGCAAAGACGAATCGCGCGATGGTCGACAGGCCGAAAAAAAGCCGCCCGGCGGGCGGCTTGTCCGATCGTGCGACCGCGATCACTTGATGTCGAGGATCTTCATCGCCTTGGCCAGCGTGTCGACCGACTCCTGGTGCTTGCCGGCCTTGTGCAGGGTTTCGCCGTCGGCCCGGTACTTCTTCACCTCGGCCATCTGCTCGGCGCTGAGCTTCGGGTTCTTCGCCATCGCCTCGTCGATCTTCTTCATGTCGGCCGGGCAGTGAAAGGCCAGTGCGGCCGACGAAAAGGCCAGTGCGGCCACGGCAAATGCAAGTCTTGTCGTCATCGTTCATCTCCTTGGGTTGATCGTCCTCTCCGGACCGAACAACGAACATCGCGGACGGGCAGTGTATTCCCGCGCGTTCCGCGCGAACGCCGGCTTCGCGCGGACGCGCTAGCGCGGCTTTGGGATGCGTCGCACCGGGGCCGCGCGGCGCGCGTTCATTCCGGGGTGGGGGCGCGCCGCGACGATTCGGCCAGCACTGCGCCGACGCCGAAGCCGGCGAGTACCTGCGTGCCGCGCCGGACGAGCGGGCTCGATGCGTACACCGCCCCCGACAGCGTCTCGGCCCGGACGAAACCGAACAGGCGCAGCGAGCCGAGACGGCGGTTCGCCGTCAACGTGAGTTGCGCGCCGGCATAGCCACCCGGCGCGCGGTAGGTCGGCCGGTCGGGCGTGGCGAGGGCGGGGTCGACGCCGTAGACGTATTGGTGGAACGCGCGCGACGCATACATCGGTCCGACCGACACGTCGGTGTCCCAGCCCCAAGCGGTGTCGCGCCAGGCGGCGCGAAGCTGTGGCGTGAACGCGGCGCCGACTCCGTGCAGCCCACGGCGATCGACCGAATACGCCGCACGCGCCGGCAGCCGCAGTTCGACCGAGCGCCTGCGATCGTCGCTGCGCGCGAGTCTGACGACGAGGGACGGTCCGAATTCGACCACCGGATCGAGCGCCGGCATCCCGCGCCTTGCCTCGTTGCGGTCCGATCGCACGGGCAGTGCGCCGCCCAGGCTCACGTCGAGTTCGACCTGGTCGGTGTCGAACAGCCGCCCGCGCAGACCTTCGCGGTCGGCGCGCACGCGTTCGCCGCGGTAGATCACGACCGGGAACGGCAACGCGTAGGCGCGCGCCTCGTCTGCCCCTCGATAGTCGGGCAGATAAAGCCCGGCCACGCCGAGCCCGATCTCCCACAGGGCAAGCCCTTCGGCGCGAGCGACAGCAGGCAGTAGCGCGACGCAGACAACGCTCGCGGCGGCGAACGGCCGTCGCCGGCGGCGCACATCGGCCGGTGCGCGCATCGCAACCGGCCGGCGCGCGACACCTGTGGGGCGGCGCAGCTTCAATAGTCCCTCGCCCGCGCCAGCACGACGGTCGCGAGCCGCACGAGGCGATACGCGAGCCAGTCGCCGAGTCGATCGAGCCACGAGCGGCGCGCGTAATCCTCGGCTCGCAGCGGGACGGCGTCGCGCTCGATCGCGCGCTCGATCACCGACTGCAGCTCGGCGCCGAATCGCTCGTCGTAGACGACGACGTTGGCCTCGCGCGCGAGCAGAAGCGAATACGGATCGATGTTGCTCGATCCGACCGTCGACCAGAAACCGTCGATCACGGCGACCTTCGCGTGCAGGTAGCTCGGCACGTACTCGTAAATCTCGATGCCGCCGGCGAAGAACTGGTGATACAGCGCCCGCTGCGCGTGGTGCTGCAGCGAGTACTCGACGCGCCCCTGCAGCAGCAGCCGAACGCGCACGCCGCGCGCTGCGGCGTCGAGCAGCGCCGCGCGAAAGCGCCGCCCCGGCAGGAAGTACGCGCACGCGATCAGGATGTCGCGCCGCGCGCCGCCGATCGCCTCCAGGTAGGCGCGCTCGATCGTGCGGCGATGGCGCAGGTTGTCGCGCAGCAGCAGGCTCGCGCGCACGCCGTCCGGGAAGTATCGCGTTCGCGGCTGGCCGGAGAGCTGCGGCAGCGGCCCCGCCCGCTCGGTCGGATCGACGAGGGACAGCGTCCACCAGAGTCGCTTGCCCGCGAGGGCGATCGCCGCGACGATCGGACCCTCGCACGCGACCGCGAAGTCGAAGCGAGGCCCCAGCCGCCCGCGCTCGCCGCCGGGGTGGTTGTGGTCGTCGATGATGTTGATGCCGCCGACGAAAGCGATCGCGTCGTCGATCACGGCGATCTTGCGGTGCAGCCGGCGCAGCAACCTCCGCTCTAGCCGCCACCAGCGTTCGGGGCGGTAGATGCGCACCTCCGCCCCTTGCGCGCCGAGCTCGCGAACGAGCCGGCGCGCGTGCTCGCCGCCGCCGAAGCCGTCGATGATCACGTGCACCTGCACCCCGCGGCTGGCGGCCGCCGCGAGCGCGAAGGTGACGCGCTGACCGATATTGTCGTCGGCGAAGATGTACGTCTCGAGGTGGATCGAATGGCGCGCCGCGTCGATCGCGGCCAGGAGCTGCGGGAAATACTGCTCGCCGTTGACGAGCAGCCGCACGCGGTTGCCGGCATAGACGACCGGTCGCGGCGACAGCGCGAAGCGTCGCGCGCTGGGTCGCAAGTGCGGCGGGCGCGCGGACATGGAACCGACCCTACGCGAACTGCACTTCCGCGATCAACGGCACGTGATCGGAGCGCTTCGCCCAGGCCGGACCGCGCGGCACATGTACCGCGGTGACGCGGAAACCCCGCAGATAGATGCGGTCCAGGTGCAGCCACGGCAGCAGCGCCGGATAGGTGCGCGCCAGCCGCGCTTTGCGCACGCCGTTGGCGCGCTCGACCTTGCGCCACGGCAGCAGCCGGTCCAGCAGGGTCGGTTCGGTCACGGCGTCCGACACCTCGATCACGCCGAGCCGCCGCCGCAGCTCGGTGTCGACGCGGCGCTGCCAGTCGTTGAAGTCGCCGGCGATGATCAGCGGCGCTTTCGCCGGCACCTCGGACTCGACGAAGTCGATCAGGAAGCTCGCCTGCCGCAGCCGGCTGCGCTTGAACAGCCCGAAGTGCACGCAGATCAGGTGCACATCGCGCTTGCCGAGCCGGCAGACCGCGTGCAGCAGTCCGCGCTTCTCCAGCGCATGGTCGGAAACGTCGTGGTTGGTGAACTGCCGGATCGCATGACGCGACAGGATCGCGTTGCCGTGGTGGCCGTGCGGATAGACCGCATTCATCCCGTACGCGTGATGCTCGTAGATCTGTGCGGCGAGGAATTCGATCTGCGTGGACTTCGGGTAACTCGCGTGGCGCGCCGCCAGCCGCTCGTTGCGGTCCTGCACTTCCTGCAGAAAGACGATGTCCGCGTTCATCGCCTGCAGCGCCATCCGCACGTCATGGACGCGCGGCCGCCCGCGGACGGTCACGCCCTTGTGGATGTTGTACGTGGCGACGCGAAGCTTCACAGCAGGACCCGAAGCTCAACCAAATTGGGGTCAGACACCATTTTCCCAATCGGCGCTCGGATTTACTTCACCCGTTCGAAGTACTTGTCGAAGATCAACGGATCGTCGAAGTGACGGCGGCCGACGAAGGCCGTCGCGTGGCGGCCCCACTGGCGCATCTGGCCGGCGCTGGCGATGCCCATCGGCCAGAAGAGGAAGCGCTCGGGGCGCTCGCTGCCGGGCACGAGCCCGTCGGGCCCGAACGCGCTGCGCCTGCCGCCGTCGGGTAGCGGCAAGCTGCGCAGCTCATCGTCGTCGCGCAGCGCATAGATCGACGCATCGCCGATGTCCGCGGCGGCGCGCACGCGCTGCAGGTAGTGCGTACGGTTCGCCACGCGCAGCACGGTGCGCTCGCCTGCGGCGGGCGCCGTCGCTGTTTGCGGTGCGAACAGGCCTTCGTCGAGCGACTCCGGTTGCGGCCGCGCCCGCACGCGGGCGGTCGGGAAGAACATGTGATAGCAGCCACACGGGTGGATCGAGTCGTAGACCAGCGGCTCGAAGTCGTCGTCCAGGGTGACGCGCCAGACAAGCCCGTCGAGATCGCCGGCGAGGATGTCGAAGGCGCTCTCCGGCGGACGCGCCGGGAACCAGAACGTGTAGACAAGCTGAAGATGCACGCGGCCCGCGATCCGCGTGTGCGCAGCGCGCACGTAGGCGACGGGGCGATCGACGTCCACGCCGATGCGCGGTGGCTCGCCCGCCTTCCAGAACAGCGCTCCGATGCGATCGTCGTCCGTGACCGTATCGATCTCCAACACCGGCGCGTGGCGCTGGACCAGCGCCGCGAGCTGCGCGGCGGGCAGAAGCGGCAGCCGGAACGCCGTGGACTGCGCAACCGACGGCGCCCACTCGATCCGCGGCGCGGGCGCGTACCGATGGAGCCGGCCCGCGACCGGCAGCGAATCGAGCGGCCCGGCGAACACCGCCCGCGTGCGCTCGTGCCACGCGCGGATGCCGGCGGCGAACGGAATCCGCGTCAGCGGATACAGCCCGACCGCGCGCATCAGCAGCGAGTAGTCGTCGGGTACCTGCGCAGCTTCGGCAAGCTGCGCGATCTCTCCGTGATCGGCGACCGCGAGCTGATAGCGGCAGGCGTCGAGCGCCGTCGCTGAGGGCAGATCCACAGCGCCGGCGTTCGCAAGCTCGGCCGCGCGTGCCTGCCGGTCGAGCCGCGCCATCAGCTCGCTCCACACGCCGAAGCTGCCGCGCGCGGCGAGCGCTTCGTCGCGCAGGGCTGCGGTCGCGCGGTCCACGCGCAGGTACGGGAAACCCGTCACGCGCGGCGCCATCGCGTCGCGGACGCCGAGCGCGTCGATCCGCGCATCGACATCGCGGAACAGCCGCGCGCAGTCGCCTGCGGCGTCGCTTCGTTCGAGGTGCCGCGCGATCGGTGCGCGCGAGTATGGATCGACCGTCGCGCAGCCGGCCGCGGCCAGAGCGGCCGCCGCAAGCAGTCCGCGCGCTGCGCGATTCATCGGCTTGTCTCGATCGGCGGCGCGGCCGCGCGCCGGCGATCGATCTCGCGGATCAGGGCCTCGAAGTCGGCGCGGATCGCGCTTCGCATCGCCATCGTGCCGAACAGCGGCCCGATCACCGGCGGCAGCGGCTCGGCCAGTTCGAAGCGCGCGTCGTACTCGAGGCGGACCTCGCCGTCGCGCACGACCGCAAGTTCGTAGCGGCCGACGAACCCGTGCAGCGTCGAGGCGCTGCCGTCGGCGAGCCGCGGCAGCGAACGCGCGATGACCGTCGTCAACGGGCGATGTTCGACCGCCAATCGAAGCCGCACCGGCCGCGCGAAAAACAGCAGGTCGAACTCGCCGCGATGCTCGACAGTGAGCCGGTTGCCATCGCGTTCGATCACGCGCGACGACGACACGCCAGGCATGAACTCGCGCAGCCGCTCGTAGTCGGTCAGCGTGTCCCAGACGATCTTCGGCGGCGCGGCGATGCGCACGACAGCATGGATCTCGAACCGGTCGCCTTCGCGCAGGACTTCGATCTGCAGCGGTGCCGCCGCGGCGACGAGCGGCACTGCGACCGCGATCGCGGCCGCCAGCTCAGCGATCCGCGAGCTTGCGGATCGCCTGCGCGTTGGTCCAAGAAAAACAGGCGTCGGCGGCGTCGCGCCAGGGCAGCCAGCGCCAGGCCGTGTGTTCGCGTGGGTCGAGACGGGGCTCGAACCGGGACGCCACGCGAAGCCCGAAAACATGCTCCGTATTATGCGTAACGCCGGGCGCGTAGCGGTGCCGCCAGTGCGGATAGATCGAGTACCGGTAAGTGAGGTGCCAGTCGTCGAACGCCGACGGCGGCGCCTCGTAGCCGGTCTCCTCGCGCACCTCGCGCGCGCAGGTCTGCGCGAGCGGCTCGTCCGGCCGCGCGCGGCTGCCCGTCACCGACTGCCAGAAACCGGGGTGATCCGCGCGCTCGAGCAGCAGCACCTCGAGCGCGGGCGTATGGATCACGACGAGGACCGATTCGGGGATCTTGTACGCCGGCATCGGTCCGCGGTCGCCGCGCCGCTCATGGCGAGACGGTCTTCGCCTCGGCGGTTTTCGGTTCCACGCGCAAGCGGATGTGCAGCTCGCGCAACTGGCGCTCGTCGACGGGGCTCGGGGCCTGGGTGAGCAGGCATTGCGCGCGCTGCGTCTTCGGGAAGGCGATCACGTCGCGGATCGATTCGGCGCCGGCCATCATCGTGACGATGCGGTCGAGCCCGAACGCGATGCCGCCGTGCGGCGGCGCGCCGTACTGAAGCGCGTCGAGCAGAAAACCGAACTTCGCGCGCGCCTCCTCCGGCCCGATCTTCAGCGCGCGGAACACCTTGCTCTGCACGTCCTCGCGGTGGATACGCACGGAGCCGCCGCCGATCTCCCAGCCGTTCAGCGCCATGTCGTACGCCTTGGCGAGGCACTTCGACGGATCGGTTTCGAGGTAGTCGATGTGCTCGTCCTTCGGGCTGGTGAACGGGTGGTGCGCGGCGACGTAACGCTGCTCGTCCTCGTCGAACTCGAACATCGGGAAGTCGACGACCCACAGCGGTTTCCAGCCTTCGGCCGACAGCCCGTGCTTGCGACCGAATTCGCTGTGGCCGATTTTCACCCGCAGCGCGCCCATGCTGTCGGCGACGATCTTCGCGCGGTCGGCGCCGAAGAAGATCAGGTCGCCGTCCTCGGCGCCCGTGCGCTTGAGGATCTCGGCGAGCGCCGCGTCGTGCAGGTTCTTGACGATCGGGCTCTGCAGGCCATCGCGGCCCTTCGCGCGCTCGTTGACCTTGATGTAGGCGAGCCCCTTCGCGCCGTAGATCTTGACGAACTCCGTGTACCCGTCGATCTCCGAGCGCGGCATCTCGCCGCCCTTCGGAATGCGCAGCGCCGCGACGCGGCCGTCTTTCAGTTCGGTCGCGCCCCTGAACACCTTGAACTCGACATCGCGCATCGCGTCGGTGAGTTCCGTGAGCTGAAGGTTGACGCGCAGGTCGGGCTTGTCCGAGCCGTACAGCCGCATCGCGTCGGCGTAGCTCATCACCGGGAACGGCTTCGGCAGTTTCACGCCGAGCACTTCGTCGAAGACCGTGCGGATCATCTCCTCCATCAGATCGCGGATCTCCTGCTCGGTGAGGAAGGACGTCTCCACGTCGATCTGCGTGAACTCGGGCTGGCGGTCGGCTCTGAGGTCCTCGTCGCGGAAACACTTGACGATCTGGTAGTAGCGATCGAAGCCCGCCACCATCAGAAGCTGCTTGAAGAGCTGCGGCGACTGCGGCAACGCGTAGAAGTGGCCCGGATGCACGCGCGAAGGCACCAGGTAGTCGCGCGCACCTTCCGGCGTGCTCCGGGTGAGCATCGGCGTCTCGATGTCAATGAACCCGTGCGCGTCGAAGAACCTGCGCACCGCCATCGTCACTCGGTAGCGCAGCCGCAGGTTCCTCTGCATCGGCGGCCGGCGCAGGTCGAGCACGCGGTGCGTGAGGCGAGTGCTCTCGGACAGGTCCTCGTCGTCGAGCTGGAAAGGTATCGGCACCGACGGGTTCAGGATCGTCAGTTGCCGGCACAGCACCTCGACCTCGCCCGACACGAGATTCGGGTTGACCGTGCCTTCGGGCCGCCGCCGGACCTCGCCCACGACCTGCACGCAGTACTCGTTGCGGATGCGCTCGGCCTGCGCGAAAACGTCCGCGCGTTCGGGATCGCAGACGACCTGCACGATGCCTTCGCGGTCGCGCAGATCGATGAAGATCACGCCGCCGTGGTCGCGGCGGCGGTGCACCCAGCCGTACAGGGTGACGGTCTGGCCGATGAACTTGCTGTCCACCAAGCCGGCATATTCGGTACGCATGGACACTCCAGGGATTCGGTCTAACGGGCGCGGATGCGTGAGCAAACGCGCGGCTGCGGGGGCGGGCCGGACTTGCTGCGTCCGACCCTACCGGTTTCGGTCGCGGCTGCGCGCGGCGGCAGGCGCGACGAAACCCGCCGCGCGTGGCGCACGGCTCGGGTCTGGATGCGCTCGTTTGGTCACGGCGCGGAGCTTAAAGGGGTTCATGGGCCGTCTCAACCCGCATCCGCGCGCAACCGCGCGGCGCACTTCGGGCAGAAGCGCTCGCGCACGAAAGGGTTGGCGCTGAACACCGTCGCACCGCACCGGCCACAGAACTGCGCCGCGCGATAACCGTAGGCGGTAAGGCCGGCCGCACCGACCAGCAGCAGCGGCGCGAGTTCGACCGAAGCGCCGCTCGCCCAGACCGCGAGCGCGACGAACGACGCGGACGCGAGCAGGTTGGCCCACGGCCAGAGCCGTCGCTTCAGCGCGGCGTCGCGATGCGTTGCGAAGAACGCGAGGCCTCCGCCGGCGACGAGCACCCAGGCGATCGCCGACAGCAGCATCACCAGATCCTCGAACGGGAGCGCACCGAGATCGATCATCGCGGTCTCATGCGTCGGCGCGCCGATTCAAAGCCGCGCCCTTTCTCCCGGCAGGGTGCGCGGTTCCCCGCGGACCAACGCGGCCGGCCGATGCGGCCGTGCACCGCCCGGCGCCACCACGCCGAGCGAAATGATGAACTTCAGCGCGTCGTCGACGCTGATGTCGAGCTCTTTGACCTCGGCCGCTGGCACGATGATCGTGTAGCCCGAGGTCGGATTGGGCGCCGTCGGAACGAACACGGTCAGCGTTTCGCCGTGCAGATGCCGTTCGATCGCCGGCCCCGGCGCACCTGCGACCAGCCCGATCGCCCATTGGCCGCGCTGCGGGAATTCGACGAGGACCGCCTTGCGGAAGGCGTTGCCCTGCGACGCGAGCATCGTGTCCGAGACCTGCTTCACGCTGGAGTAGATCGAGCGCACGATCGGAATGCGCGCGAGCAGCCCTTCCCACCAGCGCAGCAGCCGCTCGCCGATGATGTTCGCCGCGAGAACGCCGGTGACGAAGATCACCAGCACCGACAGGATCAGCCCGAAGCCGGGAATGTGCACGCCCAGGAGTTGTTCCGGGCGCCACGCCTCCGGCAGCAGCAACAGCGTGCGATCGAGCGTGGTCAGGATGATGTCCAGGATCCACAGCGTGACCGCGAGCGGCAACCAGATCAGCAGGCCGGTGATGAAGTATTTCTTGAGCATCCGAACAAAAAAGCCGCGGCAGGTACCGCGGCTTTCCCCTCCTGTGACGGCGCGCCGCCTACGAACAGGCCGGGCAGGCGCCGCTGCCGCACGCCGGTGCGGCTTGCGTGGCGGGCTGGGTTTCGGTCGTCGCCGGCTTCTTCTCGCCGTTGCCGTTCTTGCCCGCCGGGCCGTTCTTGAAGTCCGTGGCGTACCAGCCGCTGCCCTTGAGCTGGAAGCCCGCTGCTGTCAACTGCTTGGCAAAGGTCGCCGCACCGCAGGCCGTACAGACCGTCAGCGGCGCGTCGGAGATCTTCTGCAATACGTCCTGCGTGTGTCCGCAGGACGAACACTTGTAGGCGTAGATCGGCATGGCTGGCGCTCCGATGCGTAACTGGCTGAATTATATGGGCAGGCCCCGACGGGCCCGAACCGGGAAATGGGGGAGGCCGGCGGAACAATCAAGCCGTCCGTCGCCTCTGCGCCGCGCTTGGACATCGGCGGCGACCTGTTGCAGACTCGCCCGCGGCTCCGCAGAGGGACGGCCGTCGCGTCTGTGACAGCCCGCCGCCTGCACCAGCGGGTCGCCGAAAAACGACAGGAGGAGACAGAGCATGGCGAGAAGAAAGGCCGCGACCGCGGCCGACCGGCGCGCGCTCGACGCGGTCGCGCGCTCGCCCTTGGCCAAGGTCAAGGTGGCGGTCAGCGACATCGACGGCGTGCTGCGCGGCAAGTACTTGCACAAGGACAAGTTCCAGTCCGCCGCCGATGGCGGATTCGGTTTCTGCGACGTCGTCTTCGGCTGGGATATCAACGACGCCTGCTACGACAACACCAAGCTCACCGGCTGGCACCACGGTTTTCCCGACGCCCAGGTGAGGCTCGACCTCGCGACGTATCGCCAGGTCCCGTGGGACGGCAATGTGCCGTTCTTCCTCGGCGAGTTCGTCCGCGCCGACGGCAGCCCGCATCCGCTGTGCCCGCGTCAGACCTTGAAGCGCGTGCTCAAGCGCGCCGAGAAGCTCGGCTTCGCGCCGATGTGCGGGCTGGAGTTCGAGTGGTTCAATTTCCGCGAGACGCCGCAGAGCTGGGCGGCGAAGAAGGGCGTCGACCCGACGCCGATCACGCCGGGCATGTTCGGCTACTCGCTGCTGCGCGCCAACGAAAACCGCGACTACTTCAACGCGCTGCTCGACGACATGCTCGCGTTCCGCGTGCCGATCGAGGGCCTGCACACCGAAACCGGGCCGGGCGTGTTCGAGGCGGCGATCCAGTTCTCCGAGGCGCTCGAAGCCGCCGACCGCGGCGCGCTGTTCAAGGCCGGCGCGAAAGAGATCGGCGCGCGCTTCGGCATCATGCCGAGCTTCATGGCCAAGTGGAGCGCGCAGTACCCGGGATGCAGCGGCCACCTGCACCAGTCGCTGTCGGACGGCAAGAAGAACCTCTTCCACGATCCGAAGGGCCGGCACTCGATGAGCAAGCTCTTCGAGAGCTATCTCGCCGGCCAGCTCGCGGTCGCGCTGGAGTTCGCGCCGATGTTCTGGCCGACGATCAACAGCTACAAGCGGCTCGTCGACGGCTTCTGGGCGCCGGTCAAGCCCACGTGGGGCATCGACAATCGCACCGCCAGCTTCCGCGTGATCTGCGGCTCGCCGAAGAGCACCCGGCTGGAAACGCGCTGCCCCGGCGCCGACATCAACTCGTATCTGGCCGTGGCCGCATTGGTCGCCGCCGGCATGCACGGTGTCGAGAAGGGCCTGAAGTTGACGGCGCCGCCGATCACCGGAACGAACGTCGGCGCCGAGAACATCCCGCGTGCGCCGCGCTCGCTCGCAGCGACGACCGAGATCTTCAAACGCTCCGACGTCGCGCGCGACTGGCTCGGCGACGACTTCGTCGACCACTTCGCGGCGACCCGCGAGTGGGAGTGGCGGCAGTGGCAGGACGGCGTGACCGACTGGGAGCTGAAGCGCTACTTCGAGATCATTTGACGCCATCCGGCGGCGCAGCCCGCCCGCGCCGTGTCGCGGCCCCCGCGTCGCCGCAACGAAAGGAACCCGATGACGAGCACCGCGACGAACTGGTTTGTCTGGGCACTGCTGTCGGCGGTCTTCGCCGCGCTGACGGCGATCTTCGCCAAGATCGGCCTGGAAGGGATCGACTCCGATCTGGCCACGCTGGTGCGCACCGTGGTCATCCTCGTGGTGCTCGCGGCGTTCGTCGTGCTGGCAGGCAAGTGGGTCAACCCGCTCGAGCTGCCGCCGAAGAGCTGGCTCTTCCTCGTGCTGTCCGGACTCGCGACCGGCGCTTCCTGGGTCTGCTACTTCCGCGCGCTGAAGGTCGGCGATGCGTCCAAGGTCGCGCCGGTCGACAAGCTGAGCGTCGTGCTGGTCGCCTTGTTCGCGGTCGCGCTGCTCGGCGAACGGCCCGCGCCGCGCGAGTGGCTCGGCATCGCGCTGGTCGGCATCGGCGTCGTCGTGCTCGCCTTGAAGTGACCCGGGCGCCGCGCTTTGCGTCGGTGCAACTCGGCGCGGCCCGCGCGCCGACCGTGGCAGAATGCCGTCGCAAGGAGATGGCATTCCTCCTCTAACCGCCGCGTTCGCGGCTGATGATGCCTACGCTGCACGCCCAACCCGACGCGGACGCACGTAGGCTCAGGTACCTCCGTGTCCGTCCGCCTCTGTGTCGCGTGCCGAACCGACCGGACACGATGAAATCACTCCGTTTCCCCGCGCTCGGCGACGGCGCCCATGCCGGCGAGTGGCTGCGCGCGCGGCCGGACTTCGACTCGACGCACCGCCGCCGGCGCGGCGTCACTGCCGCGCGGCAACGCGAATGAGGAGGCCTTCGATGGAAGGTTCATACCTGCGCCTGTACGTTCCGGAGACCCAGCGTCTGCACGGCGTGCTGCTCTGGGAGTGGCTGCTGCGCACGGCGAACGCGATGGGCATCCGCGGGGGCACGGCGTTTCACGCGATGGCCGGGTTCGGACGGCATCACGTGCTGCACGAGGACCGCTTCTTCGAGCTGGGCGGCAGCCGCATCGTCGAAGTCGAGTTCATCGTCACCCCGGAGGAGCGCGGCAAGCTGCTCGACCGGATCGCCGCCGAAAAGGTCCGGCTCTTCTACGCCGACATCCCCGCGCGCTTCGGCGTGCTCAATCCGGACCGCGAGGATCCGCCCGCCGACGAGGGTCGGCCATGACCGAGATCTGGACGCAGGCCGCGCTGTGGCTCGCGCTGGCGCTCGTGGCCACGCTGCTGTCGATCTGGCTGCGCGTGGCCACCGCGCTGTCCGAGATCGTCGTCGGAACGATCGCTCAGCTCGTGATCGGCGCGGTGCTCGGCGGCGCGCTGCTCGCCGGCGACGCAACGTGGATCAAGTTCCTGTCGGGCGCTGGCGCGATCCTGCTGACCTTTCTGGCGGGCGCCGAGCTCGACCCGGTGGTGCTGCGCCGGCAGTGGAAGACGACTTTCGCGATCGGGCTCGTGAGCTTCGGCGCGCCGTTCCTGGGTTGCGCCGCACTCGCGCGCTGGGCGCTCGGCTGGTCGGTCGAGGCGAGCTGGCTCGCCGGAATCGCGATGTCGACCACCTCGGTCGCGGTCGTCTACGCGGTGATGCTCGAGTTCGGCCTGAACGCCACCGACTATGGCAAGGGCGTGCTGGCCGCTTGCTTCATCACCGATCTGGCGACCGTCGTCGCGCTGGGGCTCCTGTTCGCGCCGTTCACGTACCGGACGCTGGTCTTCGTCGGCGTCGGCACGGTCGCGTTCTTCGCGCTGCCGTGGCTGACGCCGCGCTTCTTCCACCGCTTCGGCGCGAGGCCGTCCGAACTCGAAGCCAAGTTCCTGATGACCTGCCTGTTCGCGTTCGCGGCGCTCGCGACGTGGGCCGACAGCGAAGCCGTGCTGCCCGCGTACCTGCTCGGCATGGTGCTGGCGGGCACCGTGGGCAAGGACCACGCGCTGATCCGCAGGCTGCGTACGCTGACCTTCGGCCTGCTGACGCCCTTTTACTTCATCCGCGCCGGTTCGCTCGTATCGCTGCCGGCGCTCGTCGCAGCGCCGCTCGCCTTCGCCGTGCTGCTGGTCGGCAAGATGGTCGCCAAAGTCGCGGGCGTGTACCCGGTCGCGGTGGCGTCGGGTTCGCCGCGGCGCGAGAGCATGTATACGACGCTGCTGATGTCCACGGGGCTGACGTTCGGCACGATTTCGGCGCTGTTCGGCCTGTCCAAAGGCATCGTCGATCAGGCTCAGTATTCGGCGCTCGTGGCGGCGGTGATCGGCAGCGCCGTGATTCCGACGCTGATCGCCAACGCGTTCTTCCTGCCCCGCCACCTGCTGCGCAAGCCGGCGTCGACCGAACCGGCGCCCGAGCCCGCCGTCACCGCGAGGAGAATTCCATGATCACGCGCATCCTGCTCGGCTACGACGGTTCGCCCGCGGCGTCGCGGGCGCTCGAGTTCGCCGTCGATCTGGCGCGACGCTACGGCGCCGAACTGCACGTGCTCGCCGTGTTCCGGCCGCCGGAGTTCGGCACCGAAGTCGAGACCGAGGAACTGATCGAGGAAGGGCGCAAGCACTGCGCGCGGCTGCTGCAGCCGCTGCGCGCAAAGCTCGGCGGCGGCGATCCCAAGGTCAGGTTCGAGATCGCCGTGGGCCATCCCTCGGAGCAGTTGCTCCTCTACGCGGAGAAGCACGGCGTCGACCACATCGTCGTCGGCCATCGCGGTCATAGCGGGCTGGCACGCTGGCTGCTCGGCTCGGTCGCGCGCCAGGTGATCGCGCACGCTTCTTGCGCCGTCACGGTCGTTCGCGGCTGAGCGCCGTCGTCGTCCCGTCGGCGGACGCCGACCGGCGTCGGCGCCATCCGAAGCGCCGCCGCCGGAAGCCGGCGCATGATCGCGCCCGCCGGCCACCCACGCCGGGCGAGCGCACGTTTATGCTTCGCCGCTGGTTCAGGAGGGTCCCGCCCATGAAGCGCTTTGTCGCCTTCGCCTCGTTCGCGCTGCTCGTCTGCGTCGGCGCGGCACAGGCGAAGACGCTTCGCTTCGCCAGCGCGTTCGATCCGAACTCGCTCGATCCGCATTCGCTGGCGCTGCTGTACCAGTCGCGCGTCGTCACGCAGATCTACGAGGGACTGGTCAACCGCGACCGGCAGTTCAGGCTCGAGCCGTCGCTCGCGCTGTCGTGGGAGTCTGCCGACGGCGCAAAGCGCTGGCGCTTCAAGCTGCGGCCGAACGTGAAGTTCCACGACGGCGCTCCGTTCACCGCCGACGACGCGGTGTTCTCGATCGAGCGCGCGCTCGCCAAGACATCGCAGCGCGCCAACCAGCTGCGCGGCGTCACCGGCGTGCGCAAGGTCGATCCGCTGACGATCGACGTGCTGCTTTCCGCGCCCGATGCGGTGCTGCCCGAAAAGCTCTGGCTGATCGCGATGATGAGCAAGCCGTGGGCGGAAAAGCACGGCGTGCTCGTCCCGCAGGACTACAACGCCAAGCAGGAAACCTACGCGGTGCGCAACGCCAACGGCACGGGGCCGTTCAAGCTCAAGAGTTACGACCCTGACCAGCGGCTCGTGCTCGTGGCCAATCCCGACTGGTGGGGCCGCGGCGCGAAGGACGTCGGCAACGTGACCGAGGCGATCTATTCGGTGATCCAGGCCGACGCGACCCGGCTCGCCGCGCTCGCTTCGGGGCAGGTCGATTTCGTGATCGATCCCCCGTTCCAGGACATCGCCCGGCTGAAGGCGTCGAAGGACCGCCAGCTCAAGTTCGCCGAGATCTCCGACATCGGCACGCAGTACCTGGGCTTCGACCAGCACCGCGACGAGCCGCAGTTCGTCGAACTGCCACCCGGCAGGCGCGGCACCAATCCGTTCAAGGACCTTCGCGTGCGGCGCGCGATCTACCACGCGATCGACATCGACCTCATCGTCGGCAAGGTGCTGCGCGGGCTCGGCACGCCGACGGGTTCGCATCTGTCGAAGCTCGTCGACGGCTACACGCCCGACGTGGATGCGCGTCTGCCTTACGACCCCGCCAAGGCGCGCGCGCTCTTGAAAGAGGCCGGCTATGGCGAAGGGTTCGGCGTGACGCTCGACTGCGTCAACGTGACGTACCGCGCGGCGGTGTGCCAGGCGATCGCGGCGATGCTCGCGCAGGTCGGCATTCGCGTGAGCTTCCAGCCTTCGCCGAGCGCGATCTTCTTTCCGAAGCTCACGCAGGCGACGGCGAGCTTCTTCGAGTTCGGCTGGTCGCCGGGAACCGACGCGTGGGTGATGCTGCAGAACACGGTGCGGACTTACGACGGCGCCGGCAGCGGCGCATTCAACGGCGGGCGCTACTCGAACCCCAAGCTCGACGCGCTGATCGACGCGATCCGCGTCGAGCCCGAGCCCGCCCGCCGCCGCCAGCTTGTCGGCGACGCGCTGCGGCTGATGCACGAAGACCTGCCGTTGATTCCGCTGTACCGCCGAACGCTGACCTGGGTGATGAAGCCGAACATCCACGTCGTGCAGTGGCCGAACGACGTGCTCGAACTGCGCTGGGTGCGCATCGACTGAACTCCGCAACGACTGGCAGGCAAACGCCCATGAGCATCGCGCATTTTTCCTTCCCCACCACGATCCATTTCGGCGCCGGCGCGCGCAAGCTGGTCGGCGTCCATCTGCGCGAGCGCGGACTGAAGCGTCCGCTCGTCGTCACCGACCAGTCGCTCGCGGCGCTGCCGCTGCTGAAGGAGTTCATGTCGCACCTGGACACCGGGCTGGACGTCGGCGTGTATTCGGGGGTCGCAGGCAATCCGACCGCCGCGCAGGCGATGGCCGGCGCCGACGCGTTCCGGCTGCATCGCGCCGACTGCGTGATCGGCTTCGGCGGCGGCGCCGCGCTCGACGTGGCGAAGCTCGTCGGTGTGCTCGGCACGCGCGAGGGCCACGCGATCGAGTACGCGTGGGACCACCCGAACGCGAGACCGATCGCGGGCGAGCCGCCGTACTTCGTCGCGGTGCCGACGACCAGCGGCACCGGCTCCGAGGTCGGCCGCTCGAGCGTGATCAGCGAGGACGACACGCACGTCAAGCGCGTCGTGTTCTCGCCGAAGCTGCTCGCGAAGGTCGTGTTCGCCGATCCCGAGCTGACGCTCACGCTGCCGCCGCATCTGACCGCCGCCACCGGCATGGATGCGCTGACGCACAACGTCGAGAGCTACCTGTCGCCCGCGTATCACCCGCTGTGCGACGGCATCGCGCTCGAAGGCGCGCGCATCGCCGCGCGCGCGCTCCCGACCGCCGTACGCGACCCGAAGAACCTGCGCGCGCGAAGCGACATGATGATGGCGTCGATGATGGGCGCGATCGCGTTCCAGAAGGACCTCGGCGCCGTGCATTCGTGCGCGCACGCGCTGGGCGCCGTGTGCGATCTGCACCACGGCCTGGCCAACGCGCTGATGATCGAGCCGGTGATGCGGTTCAACCTCGAAGCGGCCCCCGCCCGGTTCGCGGAGCTCGCGCGCGTGGTCGGCGCCGGGTCGGCCGACGCGTTCGTGCCGTGGCTCGCCGGACTGAAGGCCGAGATCGGCATCGGCAAAGGGCTCGCGGCCTACGGCGTCAAGCGCGAAGCGATCCCGCGGCTGGTCGACCTCGCGCTGCGCGACAACTGCCACCTGACGAACCCGCGTCCCTGCCGGCGCGAGGACTTCGAGCGCTTCTTCGAGCAGGCGATGTGATGGCGCGGCGGCCGCACGTCGGGATCTCGGCCTGCTTCTTCCATCCGGACGCGCAGCGGCCGGTATTCACCGGCAAGACGCTGCAGTACGTCGAGCAGTCGATCGTGCACTGGGTGCAGTCGGCCGGTGCGATCCCCTTCCTGATACCGTCCCCCGACGGGCCGACCCGGCGCGGCGACGTGACGCTCGCCGAATACGCCGACGTGCTCGATGCGCTCGTGCTCGAAGGAGGCTCGGACATGTGGCCGGGCAGCTATCGCGAATCGCCGCTGCGGCCCGAGTGGACCGGCGACCGCGTCCGCGACGAATACGAGATCGCGCTGACGCGCGAGTTCGTCGCGCGCGGCAAGCCGGTGCTCGGCGTGTGCCGCGGGCTGCAGGTGCTCAACGTCGCCTTCGGCGGCACGCTGTACCAGGACATCGCCACCCAGGTTGCGGGCGCGCTGAAGCACCGTGACGCCGCGCTGTACGACAGGAACTTCCACGCGATCGAGTTCGTCGCCGGCACGCGGCTCGCGCAGCTGTATCGCGGCACGCCGCGCGCGACCGTCAACAGCGTGCATCACCAGGCGATCAAGGATCTGGCCGCCGATTTCACGGTCGAGGCGCGCTGCCCCGACGACGGCATCGTCGAGGCGTTCCGCTGGAACGGCCCGTCGTACGTCGCGGGCGTGCAGTGGCATCCGGAGTTCCACGACTGGAAGGACCCCGCGGTGCTCGACGGCGACCCGTTGCTGCGCGACTTTCTCGCGGCGACTCGCGCGGGATAGCGCGCGGGGCGAAACGCATCCGTGGAGACCAACATGCCGCCGGCCTTCGAGACGCTTCTGTACGGCAAGGACCTGCGCAACCCGCGCATCGCGCGAATCACGCTGAACCGGCCGGAGCGGCTCAATGCGATCAGCCCGGCGATGCCGGGCGAGATCCGCCGCGCGGTGGAACTGGCCAACGACGACGACGAAGTGCACGTGATCGTCGTGCAGGGCGCGGGCCGCGCGTTCTGCGCGGGCTACGACATGAAGGAGTCGGCCGAGCGCCCGCAAGCGCACGAATGGCTGCAAAGCGAGATGCCGTGGGACCCGATGGTCGACTACAAGTGGATGAAGCGGGCCACCGACGACCTCATGAGCCTGTGGCGCAGCCACAAGCCGACGATCTGCCGCGTGCAGCAGTACGCGGTCGCCGGCGGGTCCGACATCGCGCTTGCGTGCGACCTGCTGGTGATGGAGACGACCGCGCGCATCGGTTACATGCCCACGCGCGTATGGGGCTGCCCGACGACCGCGATGTGGCTGTACCGCGTCGGCATGCAGCGCGCGAAGCGGCTGCTCTTCACCGGCGACACGATCGACGGCGCGACCGCGAAAGAGTGGGGGCTGGCGATCGACGCGGTGCCGCCGGAGCGGCTCGACGCGACGGTCGACGCGCTCGCGGACCGGATCGCCGGCGTGCCGCGCGGGCAGTTGATGATGCAGAAACTCATGATCAACCAGGCGTACGAGAACATGGGGCTCGCGACGACGCAGATGATCGCCACCGTCTTCGACGGCATCACGCGGCACAACCCCGAAGGGATGTGGTTCCGTGCGCACGCGGCCAAGCACGGCTTTCATTCGGCGGTCGAATGGCGCGACTCGGGCCGGCCGATCCCCGAAGGCGACGAGGCGCGACGGCTGGCCGAGGAATTGCGCCGGGACGACACCACCTGACGAACCGACACCGATGCTGAAGATCACCAACCCCGCCGACGGCAGCGTCATCGCCGAACTGCCCGAAGACGCGCACGAATCGGTCGTCGCCAAGCATCGCGCCGCGCGCGCCGCGCAGCCGGCGTGGGCCGCGACGCCGCTGCAGCATCGGCTCGCCTGCATCCGGCGCTTTCGCGAAGGCATCGTGCGCGATCAGGACAAGCTCGCCGCGATCCTCACGTCCGAAGTCGGCAAGCCGATCCGCCAGTCGCGCAACGAGCTCGCCGGTCTGCTCGGCCGGCTGGACTTCTTCCTGAACGAAAGTGCGACGACGCTCGCGCCGCGGCAGGTGCACGACGAGGGCGCCGGCTCCGGCAAGATGCGCGAAGTCATCGAGCACGTTCCGCTCGGCGTCGTCGCCAACATCTCGGCGTGGAACTACCCGTATTTCGTCGGCAGCAACGTGTTCGTGCCGGCGCTGCTGGCGGGCAATGCCGTGCTGTACAAGCCGAGCGAGTACGCGACGCTGACTGGACTCGAGATCGGCCGACTGCTGCACGCGAGCGGCGTGCCGCAGGACGTCTTCCAGGTGCTCGTCGGCGGCGGCCGCGTCGGCATCGAGCTGCTGAAGGAGCCGGTCGACGGCGTGTTCTTCACCGGCTCGTACGCGACCGGCAAGCGCATCGCCGAAGCGGTCGCCGGCCGAATGATCAAGCTGCAGCTCGAACTCGGCGGCAAGGACCCCGCCTACGCGTGCGACGACGTCGACGTCGCCGCGGCGGCCGCGTCGCTCGCCGACGGCGCGATGTACAACACCGGGCAGAGCTGCTGCTCGGTCGAGCGCATCTACGTGCACGAGAAGATCCACGACGACTTCGTCGACGCGTTCGTGCGCGAAGTGAAGAACTTCAAGGTCGGCGAGCCGACCGCCGAGGACACCTACATCGGGCCGTTGACTCGCGCGCAGCAGGTCAAGGTGCTGCAGATGCAGGTCGCGGACGCCGTGGCCAAGGGCGCCAGGCCGCTCGTCGGCGGCAAACCGCTCGACCGCCCCGGCGGGCACTGGTTCGAGCCGACCGTGCTCGTGGACGTAAACCACGACATGCTCGTGATGCGCGAAGAGAGCTTCGGCCCGATCATCGGCATCCAGAAGGTCGCGAACGACGACGAAGCGGTGCGGCTGATGAACGACACCGACTACGGCCTGACGGCGGGCGTCTACACGAAGAACGAAGCGCGCGCGAAAGCGATCCTCGCGCGGGTCGACGCCGGCAGCGCCTACTGGAACTGCTGCGACCGCGTGAGCCCGCGCCTGCCGTGGAGCGGCGTGAAGCACTCGGGCGTCGGGCTGACGCTGTCGACCTACGGCATCGAGACCTTCACGCGGCCGAAGGCGTGGCATCTGCGCGCGCCGTGAACGCCCGGTTCGCGGCGCGCGCAGACAGAGCGGCGCTCAGGTCGTCACGCGCACCCAGCGCCCGATCGAGGGCACGCGGCTCGCGTTCAGGATGAACATCAGGTACCACCCCGGCGGCGCGAGGTTCGCCTGCGGTGGCGCCTCGACCGTCAGCGCTCCGGCGGCGATGCCGGCGATCACCAGTTCGATGCCCCGCTGCGACATGTTGAAGCCGTGCGTGACCGCGCCGGCGCGCAGCAGCACGACTTCGGTGATGTCGGACGCGTTCGGCGTGCTGATCGTGAAGTTCGCGCCATAGTTGACGGTCGCCGGTGCGGCCGAGATCACCGGCCGCAGCGTGTCGAAGTACTCCGGGTAGAAGCGTTCATGCGGCGTCGGCACGCCGGCGGCCATCGGATCGCCGCCGCCGACGATGCTGCCGTCGGCGAGCAGGATGAACGACGAGTGATACGTCCGAACGTATTTCATCGCCGGTCCGACGGCCCAGCCGGCGCCAGGATTGCGGGGATCGAAGATCTCGCACACGCCGCCGTCGGCACCGCCGCTGACGCCGCCGGCGATGAACACGCGCCCATCGGGCAGCAGCGTCGCGGTGAACTGCTGCGGGCGCGGTACGTTCAGGTCGGGCAGCGCGGTCCACGCCGGCGTAGCCGCCGACAGGTCGATCATCTCCGCGGTCTTCTGCGTCGGCGCAGGGTTGCCGCCGATGATGTAGACGATCGGCTTGTAGTCGGGCGGGCGCAGGATGAGCATGAGCGACGTGCCCTTCTCGCCGCCGGTGCTGCGATTGCCGTGGATCGTCGGGAACGCCTCGGCTGCGCCCGGCGCGGCGAGGTCGAAACGATGCGTCGGGTCGTGCGGTCCGGCGATGAACAACCGGCCGTCCGGCAGCAGATAGGTCCACGGGTAGTACTGGTGATGGTTCATGCCGGCCGGCATCGCGATCGGCGCCGCCCAGCCTGCGCCGTGCGTGTAGATCTCGATCGTCTTGACGTTGCCGTACAGCGTCGCGGCGCGCCCGTCGCCGAGCGTGAGCGTCGTCGCGTAGAAGCGGTCTCCCGCGGTGTCGGCTACGCGCGTCCACGCAAGCGACGGCGGATCGAACGCGAACGAGCGCACCGGCGAGAAGCCGCCGTGGATCAGCGCCGTGCCGGCGGCGGTGTCGAGCAGCGTGTGTGACGCCGACCACATGTTCGACGTGTTGATGTCGAGCCCCGGCGAATCCGCCGGCTGGTTGGCCGGCAGCATGTACGTGCCGGCCGGCGTCGAGTAGTCCCACACGCGCGACTGGTCGGCGCGCGTGTAGCCCCAGTAGAGCACGCGCTGCGTGCCGGGCAGCAGTACCGAGTGCATGAATGCCACCCCGGGCGCGCCGGGAATCTCCTCCCAGCGGCCGCCGCCGTGGCCGCGGCAGGGATGCGGATCGACATCGGGGCAGGCGTTGCTGCCGTCGTCGAGCGGCAGTCCCGTGCGATGGCTGATCTCGTGCGCCATCTCCTCGGTCAGCCACAGGCTCTGGCGCGCACGAACCAGCCCGACCATGCCGTTCATCATGTGGTGATGCACGTGGCAGTGGAACAGGAAGTCGCCCTTCAGGCGATACAGCTTCGCGCCCGGCGGCCGGTGCTCGGGCGACTGCGCTTTCTCCTCGTCGGCCGTCAGCAGCAGCACCGGCGGGATCTCCGCCTCGACCACGAACGACTCGGCCGGACCCATGCTGCGAATGTCCAGATACTCGCCGCCGAACTTCCAGCGCATCGCGTGCGGATGGAAGTTATGCCAGGTCGGGCTGGTGTCGAGGTTGAACACGTACCAGCGGATGCGCTGGCCGCTGCGGCCGACGATGGTCGGCGTGTTGCCGACGAAGCCGCGGCCGTTGATGCAATGGGTCGGCATCGACGCGCCCTGCGTCGACGTCACCGTGTGGTGCGAATTGGTGTTGTTGATCCACTTGACCGTGCCGCCGATGCCGACCGTGATCTCGTCGGGGCTGAACGCCATCGGCGGCCCCGGCTGGATCGTCACCGTCACCGGGTCGGGGCCGCCGGACACGACGTGGACGACGCCGGTCATCTCCGGATGGTGGCGGCAGAAGTACGGATAGTCGCCGGCGGTCGGAAAGTCGATCTCGGCTTCGCCGCCCAGCTCGTCGATGTCGTCGGTGTCGAACACCGGCTTCGCATCGGGATTGGACAGCACGTGGAAGAACACGGGCACGTGGTCGGTGTTGACGATGCGCCGCGGCAGGGCCAGCTCCTTCAGCGTGAACTCCTCCAGGAAGTCGAGGTGTTGCCGCAGCAGTTGCCGCGTCGGCTCCCGCAGTCGTTTCGCGTGGATGTGCGGCTCGAGCGGCACGATCGCCTCGTCGTCGAACTCGAACTGTTCCGGGATGCGCTTGCCGGCGAAAACGGGCAGCCGCTCGAGGCGCTCGACGTCGAGGTAGATCCGTCGCAGCAGCTCCCACGGAAAGCGGAACCGGCGCGGCGGCCGGTCGCAGGGGCCGAGCACGACGATTCCGCCGAACAGCCCCTGGTCGATCTTTGTGTCGTGGTGATGCGTGTGGTCGTGGAACGGCCAGGCCCCGAGCGCATCGTCCGGCACGTCGAACGTGTAGACCCACGTCTCGCCGGGGCAGATCGCGTCGGAGCGGCCGCCGTGATGCGCGGCCTCGGTGCCGAACGGCCATGAGCCGTCCGAGTCGATGCCATAGCGCACTCCGTGCGCATGTAGCGAATGCGGCACGTCGTCCGTGTTCCAGACATGGATCTTCAGCCGCTGGCACGGCCGCGTGTAGATGACGGTGCCCGGAACGCGGTGCGTGTACGCGGGCTCGTTGATGTCGGCGGCGATCAGCTTGTCGGGCTTGGGAATCAGGTAGCCCGAGTCGAGGTACTCGCGATACACGACCGCGGTCAGCGAGCGTGCGTCGATCTCCGCCTGCGGGATCAGCGCGTTCTCGTGGCCGTCGCCGCGCATGCAGTCGCGGCCGTACTGCACGGGCGGCACCGTCTTTTCCTGCGGCCGCACCGGGCTGTAGTTCTCGATCCGCTCGATCTTCAGGTAGACGTGCCGCTCGTCGCACACCGGCGGCTTCGGATGGCGCGCCTTGATCTCGACGCCCACCTGCGGTGACCTGACGTTCCACAGCACCGCGTTCTCGGTCGAGGCGAGCAGTTCGTTGTAGCAGTAGACCTTGAAGTACAGATCGGGCCAGTTGTCGAAGAAGATGTCGCGAAACGCGCTGTCGTCGAAGCCGATCGAAAACGACCCGTCGCTGATCGTGGTCGCGCTGCCCAGATAGTCGTCGAGGCCGAAGTCCTTGTCCCACGCTTCGACCCGCACGCCGCCGATGCCGTCGCCCGTGAATTGATCGATGACACGCCCGCGGATTTCATAGCGCATAGATCCTCCTGCTGCTGTTTCGCCGGCGACGTGCCGGCACACGGGCGTCGTGGCGGCTCGCGTCGAGCCGGTCGCAAACGCCGACGAAGCGGACAAGCGGATAGATCTGAGATCTGCGGCGCCGACCGGGTCTGCCGGCGCGGGGGTCGAGTCAAGTGTCCGCCAGGCGCCGGGAGGCCGCAATGGAGGATTCGGCTCCCGGCACGTGGCGGTTCGACCGAGTCAGCGCGCCGGCGCGACCGCCGCGCATGTCCGACTGCGCCGCCGAGCGGCGGTCAACCCGCGTCCGGCACTTGCAGCGACAACAGCGGCGCGTATTGCTGCGAACCGAAGATGTCCGGATCGCCGGCGCTGCCGCTCGGCGAGCGGCGCAGGATCGTGAATTTGATGGCGTTGGCCGGGTCGAACTCGACGAAGTCGGTGATGCGCGCCGGATCGATGTTGTACAGCCGTGCCATCGTCTCGCGCGTCAGCACGCCCGAGCGCTTGACCCGCTCGTAGACGGCGGCGTCAGTGAAGATGATGTCGAACGTGATCTTGTCGACGCCGGCGTTCTTGCTGCGGATCGTCTTGGCCAGCGCGCTCAGCGGTGTGGTGCCCATTCGGTGGCTCTCAGCGGCCGTCGACCGTTTCGATGTGGGTCGGGAACAACTCGAGCGGATCGTCGCAGCGCATCGTGTGGTTCAGCGTCCAGCGATACGCCGGGCTCGCACGCAGAACCTCGTCGAGCGCGAAGGCCACCCCGCCGGCGGAGCCCTTCACGTCGGGCAACCGCGCGTAGAACATCTGCCGGGTCCCCGTCATGCAAACCTCCTCGGCCATCTCGGCCGTCGGAGCGACCGCCTGCACGAGGATGCACAGCTCGTGAGCCGGGTTCGCGCGCAGCGGCTCCATGTCGCCCATCACGCCGTCGCGGCCGTAGACAGTGTAGTGCAGCTCGTAGCCGGTCTCGCCGAAGCGCTCGCGCACCTGCCGACGCGCCCAGCCGATGACCTCGTCGACGTGGGCGATCGTGTACGGGTCGCGGATCCCGACCATTCCGACAAACCGCTCGCCGACCTTGCCCGAGCCTTCGAGCTTGACGCGGAATTCGGCGCCCGGCACGAAGCGCGAACCGGTGATGCGCGTGGTCTTCTCGTCGACCTGCTCGTAACGGCACTGCGACATGTCGAGCACGCCGCTCGCCACGTGCTCGAAGTACGGGTTCGAGCGCTCGTACATCGCGTGCCCGGCGACCGAAGCGACGGTGCAGCGCTGCGCTGGGCTCATCGCCGTGACGCGAACTTCGTCGGCGGTGACCTCGCCCAGGACGGTCTCCTTGCCGCCGTAGGGCTCCGCGCAGAACGAAGCGCATTCGAGCACCTTGCCGAGGTAGTACGCCTGTGCCGGCGGGAAGCCGTGGTGGATCGCGGGTGCGGCGAACACGGCGCTGTCCGAGCTGCGCCCGCCGATGATCACGTCAGCGCCTTGGCGCAGCAGCGCGATGAACGGGTGCACGTCGGCCATCGCGACGACACGCTCGGTCGCGTCGAGCTCGGCCTCGGTGAGCGCCGGCCGTCCGTCGAGCCCGGCGATCACCTCGCCCGCGCGCATTCGGCGGCGGATCAGCGCCTTGTCGACCTCCGAGTAGAACCAGCCGAGCTTGAACGGCGCGAGCCGGTGCTTGCGCGCGAGTTCGCGAACGATGCGACAGTACAGATCGACGCGGCTGTTCGAACCGGTGTCGCCCGACGAGCCGACGATCATCGGCACGCCGAGCTCGCGCGCCGCCAGCAGCATCAGCTCGAGGTCTTGCGTCTGCCACGCCAGCGGACTCGTCGAGGTGTCGCTGCCGAGCGGCACCGGCCCGACGTCGTCGCTGCCGGAGTCGGCGGCGATGTAATGCGGCCGGCGCTGCACGCCGAGGCGGAAGCTCTCGGTACGGCTCGGCGCGAAGCCGAGGTGTCCGTTCGGGCAGATGATGCTCAGTCGCTGCATCGTCATTCGATCCTGATCTGGCGCTGGGCGACGATGCGCTTCCACAGCGCGAGTTCCTCGCGCAGACGCGTGCCGAAAGCCGCCGGCGTGAGCGCGCCGGGCAGCGCTCCGTCGGGCTCGAGCACGCTGCGCATTTCCGGCGACGCGGCGATCGCGGTGAGTTCGGCGTTGTAGCGCTCGACGAGCGCGGGCGGCGTGCCCGCCGGCGCGAACACGCCCACCCAGATTTCGACGCCATAACCCGGCACGGCACTGGCCAGCGGCGGCAGGCCCGGAAAGGCCGGACTCGGCGCAGCCGAAGTGACCGCCAGCGCGCGCACCTTGCCGCCCTTCAGTTGCGCGGAGATCGAGCTGTAGTTGGTGATCATCATCTGTATCTGGTCGCCGACCAGCCCGAGCAGCGCCTCGGATGCGCCCTTGTAGGGCACGTGCGTCGCGCGCACGCCGGCGGCGTCGGTCAACAGCTCGGTCGCGAGGTGCGCGATCGAACCGATGCCCGCCGTACCGTAGTTCACGGCGCCGGGCCGCGATCGCAGGTCATCGATCAGATCGGCCGGCGCACGCCATGACGAAGTCGCGGACACCGCGAGCAGCATCGGCCCGCTGCCGACCATCGCCACCGGCGCCAGCGATGCGACGGGATCGAACGGAAGCTTCGGTTGCGTTGCCGCCGCGGTCAGCAGCGAAGCCGACGTCAGCAACAGCGTGCTGCCGTCCTTCGGGGCCCTGGCCACCAGATCGGCGCCGATCGTGCCGCCCGCGCCCGGGCGGTTCTCGACGATGACCGTCGTGTCCAGTCGCTTCGCCAGCAACGGCGCGATCACGCGGGCGATCACGTCGTTGCTGCCGCCGGGTGGGAACGGCACGACGATGCGTACCGTCGACGGCGCGCGGGCGTTCCCTTGCGCCCACACCGGCGCGGCGATCGCAAAGCTCGCCACCAGCGCGCCGAGCAGGTAGTGGCGTTGGAGCAGATGGGACATCGACGACTCTCCTTTCAACATGGCGACAGATAACACGCAGGAAGCCACTCGTTGACGGCTTCGTGCACACCACGGTCCGTTCGGTCCGATCCAGGCGCGGCGCTCCCGACCCGCGAGAGACCGAGGGAGCGAGCCCGCGTCAGTCCTCCTCGGCCTCTTTGCGCTTGGCCTTGAACTCGTTGGCAAGCTGCGCCTGAACGTTGGGCGGAACCGCCTCGTAGTGCGACAGCTCCATCGAGTAGCTGCCGTGGCCCTGCGTGATCGCCTTCAGCCGCCCCGCATAGCCGTCGAGCTCGGACAGCGGAACGACACCGCGGACGACCATCATGCCGCCGGCGAGGTTGTCGGTGCCGGTGACCTGCCCGCGCCGCGACGACAGATCGCCGGTGATGTCGCCCATCGCCGATTCGGGAACGACGATCTCGATATTGACGATCGGTTCGAGCACGATCGGCCGCGCCTTGGCGAGCGCGTCGAGCATCGCCTTGCGGCCCGCGGCGACGAACGCGACCTCCTTGCTGTCGACCGGATGGTGTTTGCCGTCGTAGACGGTCACGCGGATGTCCTGGATCGGATAGCCGGCGACGTAGCCGGTGGCGAGCACTTCGCGCACGCCCTTTTCGACCGCGGGGATCAGGTTGAAGGGGATCACGCCGCCCTTGACCTGGTCGACGAACTCGAACCCCTGGCCGCGGCCGAGCGGTTCGACGCGCAGGAACACCTCGCCGAACTGGCCCGCGCCGCCGGTCTGCTTCTTGTGGCGCGCGTGTCCCTCGGCCGGCGCGTTGATCGTCTCGCGGTACGGCACGCGCGGCGGCCGTGTCGTCACCTCGATCTTGTACTGCGTGTTCATCCGCTCGAGCACGGATCGCAGGTGCAGGTCGGACAGCCCGCGCATCACCGTCTCGTTCTGCGCGGCGTCGTGCTCGATCGCGAGCGTCGGGTCCTCGGCGGCGATCTTGGTCAACACCTCGGAGATGCGGCTCTCGTCGCCTCTGCGCTTGGGTTCGATCGCCCAGCCGAACATCGGCCGCGGAAAGTCGAGCGGCTTCATCCGCACGAAATCCTCGTCGTGCGAGTCGTGCAGCACGCAGTCGAAAACGATGTCCTCGACCTTCGCGACCGCGCCGATGTCACCGGGGACGAGCTGCGACACCTCCGTCATGTCCTTGCCCTGCAGCACCATCGGATGCGCGACCTTGAACGCCTTCTTGCTGTCGCCCACGAAAAGCTGCGTGTCCTTGCCGATCCTGCCCTGGTGCACGCGAAACACGCCGATCTTGCCGACGTACGGGTCGTTGACGACCTTGAACACGTGCGCGACGACGTGCTTGTCCGGGTCGGGCTCGGCGCGGAACGACCGCGCGCCATCGCCCTCGCCCTTGACCAGCAGCGGCGGATTGCCTTCGCCCGGGTGCGGCAGGTGCCGCACCATCACGTCGAGCAGATCCTGAACGCCCGCGCCGGTACGCGCGGACACGAAGCAGACGGGGATGATGTGGCCCTCGCGCAGCGCCTTCTCCAGCGGGGCGTGCAGCGTGCTCGGGTCGATCGCGCCCTCTTCCAGGTACTTCTCCATCGCCGCGTCGTCGACCTCGACGATCTGCTCCATCACCTGGCGATGCACTTCGGCGACCGACAGGAAGTCCGCTTCGCCCGTATCGTGGTCGAAGCAGTCGATCACGCGGCTTCCGCCCCCCGCGGGCAGGTTGATCGGCAGCACCTCGGGGCCGAACGCCTCGCGAAGCCGCTCGAGCAGCGCCGGCAGGTCGATGTGCTCGTGGTCGATCTTGTTGACGATGATCATTCGGCACAGGTTGCGGCTCTTCGCCCAGTCCATCATGCGCCGCGTGACCAGTTCGATCCCGCCGGTCGCACTGACGACCACCGCCGCGGTCTCCACCGCGTCGAGCGCGCCGATGGACTGGCCGATGAAGTCCGGGTAGCCCGGCGTGTCGATCAGATGGATTCGCACGCCGTTGTAGTCGCAGTGCAGGATCGAAGAGCGCAGCGAGTGCAGCGCGGCCTTTTCCTGCGGGTCGTAGTCGCTGACGGTCGTTCCGCGCTCGACGCTGCCCGGTGCGCCGATCATGCCGCTCTTGGCGAGCAGTTGTTCGGCGAGCGTCGTCTTGCCTGCCGCGCCGTGGCCCACGAGGGCCACGGTCCTCAGATTCTCCGTCGCGTAGGTGGTGCTTTCGGCCATGGCCGGGGTCCTCCTTGTCGTGTTCGTTTGCAGGGGCGACTCTACTCCCGCGTCCCGCAGCGCGGCGCGTTCGACGTTTGATCCAGGTCGCGCCCGCTGCCTCGCGCACGGCGCGCGCCGCAGGCACAATGGCGTCCAAACAACGAACGGAGGAGACCGCCACGCGCGCCCGCGCAGGACGTCGCGTGCGGACTGCGCATGGCCGAACCGCAAAACCTCGTCACCGCCAGCGCCCCGCCCGCGCAGGCGCGCATCGTGATCATTGGCGGCGGGATCATGGGCTGCTCGGTCGCCTATCACCTCGCGGCCTTGGGCGAGCGCGACGTCGTGCTGCTCGAACAGGGACGACTGACCAGCGGCACCACGTGGCACGCCGCGGGGCTCGTGGGGCAGTTGCGCAACCACGAGAGCATGACGCGGCTGATCCGCTACTCGACCGAGCTGTACGCGAGGCTCGAAGCGGAGACGGGGCTATCCACCGGCTGGAAGCAGTGCGGCTCGCTGGCGGTGGCGCGCACCGCCGACCGCATGGTGCAACTGAAGCGCACCGCCGCCGTCGCCAAGGCGTACGGCGTGACGTGCGACGTGATCACGCCGGCCGAAGCGGGGGCGCTGTACCCGATCATGGCCACGCGCGATCTGGCCGGCGTGGTGTGGCTGCCCGGCGACGGCAAGGCCAATCCCGCAGACTTGACGCTGGCGCTCGCCAAGGGCGCGCGCAACCGCGATGTGCGCATCTTCGAAGGCGTGCGCGTCACCGGCGCGACCCGCGTCACGATCGACGGCCGCAGCCGGCGCATCCGCATCCTCGACTGGCAGGACAAGCAGGGGCAGACGGGCCGGATCGCGGCGGAGATCGTCGTGCTCGCCGCCGGCCAGTGGTCGCGCGCGCTCGGCCGCTCGCTCGGCGTCACGGTGCCGCTGTTTTCGTGCGAGCACTACTACATCGTCACCGACCGCATCGACGGCGTTCATCGCGACCTTCCGGTGCTGCGCGACCCCGACGGTTACGTCTACTTCAAGGAAGAAGTCGGCGGGCTGCTGATGGGTGGCTTCGAGCCCAAGGCCACACCGTGGCTGCAGAGCGCGCGGCATCGCGGCGGCATCCCGGAGAACTTCGAGTTCCAGTTGCTGCCCGACAATTGGGACGCGTTCCAGATCCTGCTCGACAACGCGATGATCCGCGTGCCGGCGCTCGAGACCGCGCGCGTCAAGCAGTTCTACAACGGACCCGAGTCGTTCACCGCGGACAACAATTTCATCGTCGGCCCGGCGCCGGGGCTGGACAACGTGTACGTCGGCTGCGGCTTCAATTCGATGGGCATCGCCTCCGCAGGCGGCGCGGGCAAAGCGCTGGCGGAGTGGATCGTGGCCGGCGAGCCGACGCTGGACCTGTGGCCGGTCGACATCCGCCGCTTCGCGCCTTTCCAGGGCAACGAGACGTGGCTCGCGCAGCGCGTCGCCGAAGTGCTCGGCATGCACTACCAGATGCCGTGGCCGAACCGCGAACTCGAAAGCGCGCGGCCGTTGCGTCGCTCGCCGCTGTATGCGCACCTGAAGGAACGCGGTGCGTGCTTCGGCTCGAAGATGGGCTGGGAGCGCGCCAACTTCTTCGCGCCGACACCGGAGCAAGCGCGCATCGAATACGGCTGGGGACACCAGAACTGGCATCCGTGGGTGGCGGCCGAGCATCGCGCGTGCCGCGAGCGTGTCGCCGTGTTCGACATCAGCTCGTTCGCCAAGCTGCTCGTGCAGGGACCCGATGCGCGCACCGCGCTCGACTGGCTGGTCGCCAACGAACTGCCCGCGGCGATCGGGGGCACCGTGTACACGGGGATGCTGAACGACCGCGGCGGCTACGAGAGCGATGTCACGATCACTTGCATCAGCGACGACGCGTACCTGATCGTGACCAGTTCCGGCTCCGCGGTGCGCGATCGCGACGTGATCGACCGCGCGCTCCGCGCCCGCGGCTGGCGCTGCGCGGTGACCGACGTCACGCCGAAGTACGCCATGCTGGCGGTGATGGGTCCGCGTTCGCGCGAGCTGATGAGCCGCGTATCCACTGCGCGCTTCGACCACGCGTCGTTTCCGTTCGGCACCTCGCAGGAGATCGATGTCGGTTACGCGACCGTGCGCGCGACGAGGCTCACTTACGTCGGCGAACTCGGCTGGGAGCTGTACGTGCCGGTCGAGTTCGCCGTCGGCGTGTACGAGCGGTTGATGGAAGCCGGACGCGACCTCGGTCTCACCGACGCCGGCTATTACGCGATCGAATCGCTGCGGCTCGAGAAAGGCTACCGCGCGTGGGGGCGGGAACTGACGCCCGACGTCAACCCGTTCGAAGCGGGCCTCGCGTTCGCGGTCAAGCTCGACAAAGGCGAGTTCCGCGGCCGTGAAGCGCTGGCCCGCATCAAGGGCGAAGGTGTGAAGCGCCGCATCGTCTCGCTGGTCGTGGACGCGCCGCACACGAACCTGTGGGGCAACGAGCTCGTGCTGCGCGACGGGCGAGCGGCCGGCTTCGTCACCTCGGCGGCGTTCGGCCACACGCTCGGCAAGCCCGTGGCACTGGCGTTGATCGCCAACGCCGACGGGGCGGCGGACAAGGCGTGGGTCGAGTCCGGTCGCTACGAGATCGAGCTGGCCGGCGAACGCTGCGCGGCAAGCGCGTCGCTGAAGGCACCGCTCGATTCGAGCGTCGCGCGCGCCTGAGGTCGCACCGGCGCGGGCCGGAATCTCATCGGCGCTTCGCGCCCGCTTCCCGGGCGCGAGCAGCCCTCGCGTTACGCTTTGCGCCCGAACAACCAGAACAATCCGTGAATCCCGACGCCGCCCATCTGTGGAAAGCGCCCGCCTGGGCGCTGTCGTTGCTGCTCGCGTGCCTCGGCATGCTCGGGCCGTTCGCGGTCGACACTTATCTGCCGGCGTTCGCCGGCATCCGCGCGTCGCTCGGCGCGACGCCGCTCGAGATGCAGCAGACGCTGTCGGCATACCTGTTCGGGTTCGCGGCGATGAATCTCTTTCACGGCGCGCTCGCCGACAGCTTCGGCCGGCGTCCGGTGATCCTGTGGGGCGTTGCGGCGTTCACCGTGTCGTCGGTCGGTTGCGCGCTGTCGCAGACGATCGGCCAACTCGTGTTCTTTCGCGCGATGCAGGGACTCGCGACCGGTGCGGGCATCGTCGTGTCGCGCGCGGTGATCCGCGACATGTTCCCGCCCGCGCAGGCGCAGCGCGTGATGTCGCAGGTGACGATCTTCTTCGGTGTGGCGCCCGCGATCGCGCCGATCATCGGCGGGCTGCTGTTCGAGTACGTCGGCTGGCGCGCGATCTTCACGTTCCTCGCGGGCGTCGGACTGGCGCTGTGGATCGCGAACTGGCGCCTGCTGCCCGAAACGCTGCACGCGCAGGATGCGCAGCCATTCAACGCGCGCAACCTGTTTCGCGGCTACGCGCAGTTGCTGGGACACCGCGACTTCATGCTGCTCGCGCTGGCGAGCGGCGTTCCGTTCAACGGCATGTTCCTGTACGTGCTGTCGGCGCCGGCGTTTCTCGGCGAGCTTCTGCATCTGCGACCGACGCAGTTCTTCTGGTTCTTCGGCATCACGATCAGCGGAATCATGGGCGGCGCGTTCGTGTCAGGCCGGCTGGCCGGCAGGATCGGGCCGCGCCGGCAAATCCGTTACGGCTTCACGATCATGGTCGTCGTGTCGATCGTCAACGTGGCGGCCAACGCGCTCGCCACCGCGCAGCCATGGTGGGCGCTGCCGCTGATCGGGCTGTTCGCCTTCGGCTGGTCGCTGATGGTGCCGGCGGTCACGCTGCTCGTGCTCGACCTCGTTCCCGAGCGGCGCGGGCTGGCGTCGTCGCTGCAGGCGGTCGTCGGCAGCACAGCCAACGGCATCGTCGCCGGGCTGCTGGCGCCGTTGGTCATGCACTCGACGATCGAGTTGGCGGTCGCTTCGTTCTGCCTGATGTGCGTGGGCCTCGTCTCGTGGCAGATCGTCAGGCGACGGGTGAAGGCGCATTGAATTGTCGCCGGGGCAACGACAACAGGCACAATCTGCGCCGCGAGACGGTCCGCGCTCTCACGAGGAGAGCGGCCCGCGAACCGACCCCTGAACCGCAGGAAGGAGAGCGATTGTGCTGATCGGCGTCCCGAAGGAGATCAAGGTCCACGAATACCGTGTCGGCATGACGCCGACGTCCGTGCGCGAGGCCGTGTCGCACGGGCACGGCGTGATCGTCGAGACGCAGGCCGGCGCGGGCATCGGCGCCAGCGACGACGACTACCGCAAGGCCGGCGCGGAAGTCGTCGCGACGGCGGCGGAGGTCTTCGCCCGCGCCGAGATGATCGTCAAGGTCAAGGAGCCGCAGGCCGCGGAGCGCAAGCTGTTGCGCGAAGGCCAGGTTCTGTTCACCTATCTGCACCTCGCGCCCGACCCCGAGCAGGCGAAGGACCTGATCGCCAGCGGCGCGATCTGCATCGCGTACGAAACGGTCACTTCGCCGTCGGGCGGGCTGCCGCTGCTCGCGCCGATGAGCGAAGTCGCCGGCCGGCTCGCGGTGCAGGCGGGCGCGCGCTGCCTGGAGAAGTCCGCCGGGGGCATGGGCACGCTGTTGGGCGGCGTACCGGGCGTGGCGCCCGCACGCGTGGCGATCCTGGGCGCGGGCGTGGTCGGCACCCACGCCGCGCAAATCGCGGTGGGCACCGGCGCGCAGGTGGTCGTGATCGACAAAAGCGCGGACGCGCTGCGGCGCATCGATGCGATGTTCCACGGCCGTGCGATGACGATCTTCTCCAACCAGGACAACATCGAGCGCGAAGTGCTGCGCGCCGATCTGGTGATCTCCGGCGTGCTGATCCCCGGCGCGGCGGCGCCGAAGCTGATCACGCGGCAGATGGTGGCGAGAATGAAGCCGGGCAGCGTGATCGTCGACGTCGCGATCGACCAGGGCGGCAGCACCGAGACCAGCCGCCCCACCACGCACGCCGAGCCGACTTACGTCATCGACGGCGTCGTGCACTACATGGTCGCCAACATGCCGGGCGCGGTTCCGCGCACGTCGACCTACGCGCTCGCCAACGCGACGCTGCCCTTCACGCTTGCGCTCGCCGACAAGGGCTGGCGCCGCGCGCTCGCCGAGGACCCGCACCTGAAGAACGGCCTGAACGTCGCCGCGGGCAAGATCACGCACAAGGCGGTGGCGAAGGCGCTGAACCTGCCCTACACGCCGCCCGATGCGGTGATCGTCTGACGCACGCCGGATCGGCGATCAAAGGATCGGCGTAAACAGGCGCGCGATCCCGTCGCGCAACTTGACCGATAACGGGCGCGCGGCAAGCGCCTGCCGGTCGACTTCGCTCGATTCGGCACGCGCCACCGCGAACAGATCCTCCAGCGCCGCACACAGGCGCGGGTCGTAGACCTCGACGTTGAACTCGAAGTTCAGCCGCAGGCTGCGCGCGTCCCAGTTGGCCGATCCGAGACACAGCCACTGGCCGTCGACGAGCATCAGCTTGGTGTGATCGAACGGCCCCGGTCGCTCGAAGATTCGCGCGCCGTGCTCGAGCACCTGCCAGTAGTGCGCACGGGCCGCCCAGTGCACGAAGGCGTGGTCGGCGGCCGCGGGCGTGAGTACCTCGACGGCCACGCCGCGCAGTGCCGCCGTACTCAACGCGGCCAGCAGCGCCTGATCCGGCACGAAGTAAGGCGTCCAGATGCGCACCGACGTCCGTGCGGCGGCCAGTGCGCCCATGAATGTCCAGCGCAGGCGGTCGATCGTTTCGTCGGGGCCGGCCTCGATGCCGCGCGCCAGTGCGGTCGCACCGCGCAGCGGCGAAGGCCGCTCGCCCCAGAAATCCTCGTCGAGCGCCTCCTCCGTCGTGTCACACCAGTCGCGCGCGAAGGTCTGGCGCAGGTGCAGGACGACCGGGCCTTCGACGCGAAAGTGCAGGTCGCGGTACGCCTGCGCCGGCGCCTCGGGGCGATAGTAGGGCCGGTGCACGTTCATGCCGCCGGTGAAGCCGAGCGTGCCGTCGACGACAAGGATCTTGCGGTGGTTGCGCAGATTGATCGCGTGCAAGCGCGCCGGAAGCACGGTGGCGTTGAACGACGCCACCGGTACGCCCACGCGGGCCAGCGGCGCGTAGGCGGACGAGCGCGACAGTCGCACGTGCACGTCGTCGATCAGCACGCGCACCCGGACGCCGCGCCGGTGCGCTTGCGTCAGCGCATCGACGAACCGCTCGCCAATGCCGTCGCGGTCGAAGATGTACGTCGCGAACGCCACGCTATGACGCGCCCGGTTGATCGCCTCGAGCATCGCCGGGTACGCCTGCGCGCCGCCGGCGAGCGGTTCGATGCGGTTGCCCGCCGTGAGCGGCAACGCGGTGGCGCGCTCGACCAGACGAACGACGCCGCGCCACGCCTCAGGCGCGTCGGCGGGCGCGGCGGGTTCGGCGAGCGGCCTGATCGGCGGCTCGCCGCGCCACCGCTGCGCACGCCGTTGCGTCCGGTTGACTCCGAACAGCAGATACAGCAGCGGGCCGCCCAGAGGCAGCAGCGCAATCAGCAAAACCCATAACGTTGCCGAGCGCGGGTCGCGCTTGTAGATAACCGCATGGCCCGCGGCGAGCAGTGCGACCCCGATTGACAGCCCGGTCGTGGCGAACGCCGTCCAGGACTGATCGGGCACGGAACCTCCTCGCTCGGCAGCGCGCTCGATGCGCCTCGTCGTGCACAACCCGATGCGGACCGCGCCCGACCCCGCGCCGCTACACCGGCCAGCGCGCGAGCGCGATCATAGGGGCGGCACCCGGCGCAGCGCGGCTACCAGCGCAACAGCGCCGCCATCCCGCGAAACTCGCGCAGCAGCCGCTGCTCGGGTTCGCCGCGGACGAACTCCAGGCGCGCGCCATAGTCGCGCGCGAGCTGCCAGACGTGGTCGCGCAGCGGCAGTTCGACCGGCTGCGCGCAGACGCTTTGCGCCGCTTGCCGCGAGCCGGCGAAGAAGTCGTCGTCCGGGCAATGCCAGATCGTGCCCTCGACCGACCACGGCAGCACCAACACCTCGACCCGCCCCATCTGCAATGCATCGAGCACGGGATCGAATCCCCAGATGCCCGGCTGCGCGGCGACCCGATCCAGCAGCGCCGATTCCGCCGCACGCTCCGCCTGCTGCAGCGACGGCAGCACGAAGTCGAACAGTCCGCGCGGTGTCGTTTGCGCGGCGTCCGGTGGGAACGGCAGGCGCGCCGTCACGCGTGCGCGCAGACCGCGGTCGAGGTAGCCCTCGAAGTGGCTGACCTGCCACGGCATGCCGACCAGCACCAGCCGCTCGGCGTCGGCAGCCGCCCGCTGCACCAGACGCGCGAGCCGCGTGTACAGCTTGTGCAACCAGGTCGAAACCTTGGCGGCCGCGCGATCCTTGGGCGAGAGCTTGTCGAACTTGCCGCCCGCCTTGAGCCGCGCCTCGCTGACGTTTTCGATCTGTTGCGCCACCTCCTGCAGCGTCTTCCAGTCCGGCGCGGAGATTTCAGCGAACGCAGCCGTGTCCTCCTCGATCTCGTCGAGGAACGCGCGATAAAAGCGCCAGCGTGCGCCTGCGAGCAGGAGGATGCCGACACGCGGGTACTCGTCGGCCGCGTACAGCAGCGGCGTCAGGTACGGCTCGCCCCAGCGCGCTTCGACGCGCCCTTGCGCGAGATCGACCACCGGCAGTTCGACCTGCAGGTCGACGCGCCGCACCTCGAGGCGGCCCTGTTTGCCGCGGGCGGCAAACAGCGCCAGCGTCCGCGCGGCGGGCCGCTGCTCGTCGAGCAGCGCCATCACCGCGTCGTACAGCGGTGTGTCGCGCTTGCCCTCGCGGTCGCGGATCTCGGGCAAATCGCGGATCGCGTTCTTGACCCGCGTCACCCAGGCGTCGCGCGCGTTCTCGGGCTTCGCCGGATCGACGTCGGCGTAGACGGAAAGCACCGGACTTTCGCTGTCGCCGTACAGCGACCTGATGTCCTCGATCAATCGTTCGATCAGCATCTTGCGTTCCTCCAGACGACGCTTCTACCGGGCGGCGGCATCGGGCACGGCGGCGAACGCATCGGCCTGCTCGGCGCCGACGCCGGCGTCGCACATGCGCGCGGCAAGGTATGCGCGTGCCTGATCGAGCCATCCGGCCGCTGTCCGTTCCTCGACCTCGAGCACCGCAGCGATCGCCGCGACACTCATTCCCTCGACCTTCGCGAGCAGGAACGCGCGGCGCCACGCCGTGGGCAGATCCTTCAGCAGTTGCCATGCATACGCGCGCGTGCCCGCGCGCTCTGCCACGCCTTCGAGCTCGCCTGCCGCCGCCGCGACATCGACAGCCTCGTCGGGCAGCATGTCGGCCACCGTGACGACCTCGTCCGGCTGGTAGTACTCGTAAAACGCTTCCTCGACCATCGCCTCGGCCTGATCCATCGCATCGGCAGGCACGCGCTCGTACAGCGACACGGCTTCGCCGAATTGGCGGCTCGCCGCAACTTCACGGTCGATCGCCCGGAAAGCGTTGCGCAGCAGCGCCTGCCACGCCTGCTCGCTCGAGCGGCCGGGGCTCCATGCGGCCGTCGTCGCCGCCAGCGCCTCGTCGACGACGTCGTCGACCGTCGGATACTCGGCGGGCAAATCGCCGATCGCGCGCAGGTAGGCGAGTTCGCGTTCCACCAGCTTCCTGAGCCGATCCGCGAGCGCGCCGAGCGTATCTTCGGCTTCGCGCCGCGCGGCCTCGGGCATCGCGGCGATCGACGCTTTCAGCTCGCGCAAGCGCTCGCGGCGCGACTTGCGCTTGAACTGGTCTTGTGCGTGGAGTTTGGCGAAATGGCGCTTGACTTCGCGCGCGATCTTGCGCGCGCCGTCCTTGACGGCCGCTTCGGGATCGGCGCCTTGCCCGTGCATCGCGATGATCTTGCGACCCGGCAGATGTATCTGCATCGACGCGACCCATCCGTCGTTGCGGTTGCGCGCGAGCGCGACGTGAAGAACGCTGTTCTGCGCGGTGCGCTCGCCCAGCAGCGGGTCGATCTCGGTGCCGGCGATCGCTTCGATGCGCCGCGCGATTTCACCGTTGGCTCGCGATAGCCCCTCTGCCCTGAGCAGTCTGATTCTCATTGTTCCGGCCTCCCCTACTCGCTCCGGCCGCCGCTGCCGCGCAAACCGCGACCCTCGATGCCGGCCGACCTGGCACTTAGCTCAGGCCGGAGCGCGGCTTTTTCAAGGTGCGCCGGACCTCGCCTCGCCTGCGTCCTCGCGCGTCCACTTGGCAGCGGGCCGCGATCTCCGCCACACTCTGCGCCGGCGGCCGCAGTGCCGACAGACAATTCACTTTGCCGCGAGGAGCGCATTGCCATGGGGATGCAGACCAAGTTCCTGCTCGATGAAAGCCGGATGCCGAAGGCCTGGTACAACATCCAGGCCGACCTGCCCAAGCCGCTGCCGCCGGTGCTGCATCCGGGCACGCTCAAGCCGATCGGCCCCGACGATCTCGCGCCGCTGTTTCCGCTGGCGCTGATCGCGCAGGAAGTTTCGACCGAGCGCGAAATCGAAATCCCCGAGCCGGTGCGCGACGTGTATCGGCTGTGGCGGCCGAGCCCGCTCTATCGCGCGCACGGGTTGGAGAAGGCGCTCGGCACGCCGGCGCGCATCTTCTACAAGTACGAAGGCGTGAGCCCGGCCGGCAGCCACAAGCCCAACACCGCCGTGCCGCAGGCGTTCTACAACAAGGAAGCCGGCGTGAAGCGGCTGACCACCGAGACCGGCGCGGGCCAATGGGGCACCGCGCTCGCCTTTGCCGGCGCGCTGTTCGGGCTCGAGGTCACGATCTTCCAGGTGCGCGTCTCGTTCGATCAGAAGCCGTATCGGCGCGCGGTGATGCAGACCTACGGCGCGCGCTGCGTACCGTCGCCGTCGACCGAAACCGAGTACGGCCGCAGCGTGCTCGCCAAGCAGCCCGATCACCCGGGCAGCCTGGGCATCGCGATCAGCGAGGCGGTCGAGGTCGCCGCGCAGCGCGCCGATACCAAGTACGCGCTCGGCTCGGTGCTCAACCACGTGCTGATGCACCAGACCGTCATCGGCCTCGAAGCGATGGAGCAGATGCAAATGGCCGACGCGTGGCCCGACGTCGTGGTCGGCTGCACCGGCGGCGGCAGCAACTTCGCGGGCATCGCCTTTCCGTTCATCGGACACGGGCTGCGCGGCGGCCCCAAACCGCGCATCGTCGCGGTGGAGCCCGCGGCGTGCCCGTCGCTGACGCGCGGCAAATACGCGTACGACTTCGGCGACACCGCGCACCTGACGCCGCTGGTCAAGATGCACACGCTCGGCAGCACGTTCACGCCGCCGCCGTTTCACGCCGGCGGCCTGCGTTACCACGGCATGGCGCCGCTGGTGTCGCATCTGGCCGCGCTCGGGTTGATCGAACCGACCGCGTACACGCAAACCGAGTGTTTCTCCGCCGGCGTGGCTTTCGCCCGCGCCGAAGGCATCGTGCCCGCTCCCGAGGCGAACCACGCCGTCAAAGGCGCGATCGAGGAGGCGTTGCGCTGCAAGCGCGAGGGCCGCGCCGAGACGATCCTGTTCAATCTGTGCGGACACGGCCACTTCGACATGGCCGCGTACGAGAAGTACTTCGCCGGCGAGTTGAAGGACGAGCAGTACGACGAGAAGGAGCTCGCGATGGCGCTGGCCGGATTGCCGAGCGTCCCGGAGCCGGCCTGACGCGGCGCCGCGGCCGCTGCGATCAGCCGCTCCGTGCGGGACGTCATCCGCGGCGGCTCGGCGCGCGTCGCGAGCGTCGACTTTCGGGCACGTCCAATGATCGACCTGCTCCGCAGGCCGTACTACCGGCACAGCAAGGGGGTGCGTCCGATTCCCAGAATGCCGAGCCTATCGCGCACACCGTCCCGAAGCACTGTGCAGTTCGGGATTCGATGTAATGCCCGTCCGTGAGGCACACGACCGACCGATGGTGGTCAGGATCGTTTCTGGGGGCCCTACGCCATTCTGAAAACCGCCACCGCGTCGGCGAGGCGCGCCGCTTGGGCTTTTAGCGACTCCGACGCCGCGGATGTCTGCTCTACCAGCGCGGCGTTTTGCTGCGTCATGCCGTCGAGCTGTGTTACGGCCTGGTTGATCTGAGCAACGCCCGCGGACTGCTCCTGGGTCGCAGCCGAGATGCCGTTGATCAGGTCGGCAACGCGCCGAACCTGAGTAACGACGCGCTCGATCGTCTGTCCGGCAACTCGCACCTCGGACGCTCCGGCCTCGACCTTGGTCATCGAGTCGGAGATCAGCGCCTTGATCTCCTTTGCCGCCTGCGCGGACCGCTGCGCAAGATTCCTGACCTCGCCGGCGACTACGGCGAAACCACGACCCTGTTCGCCGGCTCGCGCAGCTTCGACGGCCGCGTTCAGCGCGAGGATGTTGGTCTGGAAGGCGATGCTGTCGATGACTCCGATGATGTCGCCGATCTTTCGGCTCGCGTCGGTGATGTCATTCATCTTGATCACCACTTGGCCGACCGCTTGGCCCCCGCTTTCCGCGACCGACGACGCTTCCGCCGCCAGTTGGGTCGCCTGCTGGGCGGACTGAGCGTTGTTCTGGATCGTCCCGGTCAACTGTTCCATCGACGCCGCTGTCTGCTGGAGATTGGCGGCGGTCTGTTCGGTCCGCGCACTGAGATCGCCGTTACCAGCGGCAATCTCGGTTGAGGCGCTCGTCACGCCGGCGACCTGTTCCGAAACGTCGTCCACCAACGAACGCAGGTTCAGACCCGCTTGATTGACTGCGCGCATCAGCAGACCGATTTCGTCAACGCGATCCAAGTCGATGGCGTCCGCCGGTTGTCCGCTCGCCACCCGCTCGGCCTGCTCGAGTGTCAGTGCAATCGGTCGGGCAATCTGCACCTCCAGCGCCGCTGTAGCGAGCAACGTGCCAAGCCCGAGTACCACGAGTGTCCCCCACAGCGCCGGACCTGTGACACCCAGCACCCAGATGGCCGTAGCGGTCGCCGCTGGCATGGCCCACAACGGTATCCGGATGCGCCAACGAAGCGGCAGGATCTTGTGCCACGTCAGAAAACTCGACCAACCCCGGCGCACGACAATCCCGTGCCGAAACGCCAGACTGCCCGCTTTGCCTTCGCGAAACCTTCGATAGAGCTCTTCTGCGGCGGCGATCTCGGCGCGGGTCGGTTTTGTCCGTACCGACATGTAACCAACGACGGAGCCGCCTCGGCTGACTGGCGTGGCATTCGCGCGAACCCAGTAGTGATCGCCACTTTTCCTTCGGTTCTTCACGAGCGCCGTCCACGACTTGCGGGCCTTCAAGGTTTGCCACATGTCCGCGAATGCTTCGGGCGGCATGTCGGGGTGGCGTACGACGTTGTGCGGCTGCCCGATGAGCTCGTCGCGCTCGAAGCCGCTTACCTGAACGAACGCCGCATTTGCGTACGTGATGCGGCTCTTCAAATCGGTGGTCGACATCAGTGTGGTCCCGTCGGGGAAGGGAAACTCGCACTGTGTGACCGGCAGGTTCTTCCTCATTGTTCGACGCGTTCCTATTGATTTGTTGACCGTTGGATCGACCACCCGCCCAAGCGGTGAATGCCGAGTGCGTAGGCGCCAGCCCGCCCTCCGCCCGTGCACCGGCGGAACAATCGCTTCGGCAGCGTCGCCAAGCCCGAAGCCAGCGGCCGGAGCGGATCGTTAATGTATGACGTATGACGATCCATGTATCGGCCGAGAAGATGCGCTTCGTCCGCCAAGTTGGCGGCATCGCGACTGCGCTAATACGTAACTGGTCAATGCCGTCCGCGGGCCGCGCAGGCATGGCGCGGCTGCCTTCTGGGCGCGATCTGAAGCGTTCGAGTCGGCAGGCCAAGCTCGCACGCGCCGCCGAAGGATCAAACCGGGCAGTCCCTCACGGCGCGACGGTCACCGGTGCTCATTCGTCGGTCTTTACCCATGCCAGCGCACCCGCCTTGGATCTGTGTCCCTTGCGCGTGCGCAGGATCGATTCGAAGCCTTCTCGTCCGCTGTTCCACAGTCCAGCGAGGAGACCGGCGACATCTGCGTCCGAAAGCGCAGACGTGTCACTTCGGAACGCCTTCACGGCAGCAGCCAGCGCTTTGCGCGGCACTCGCTGATGGGTCGCGAGCACGACGAAGACGGCGCTGAACAGATCCGGAAAAATCTTGCAGATCGCACGGATGCGTACCACCGCGTCTCTCGGCGCGACGGGGATGTCCGGCGAAAGCCAGCGAACGTCGGTCAGGGCGCGGTCCCGATCGGCCTCAAGATAACGCACGCGCGCCAGAAGGTACTCGACATCCCCAGCCTGCGCGGCGCGCTCGTCGACCTGCCGCGGGTCAGTAAGGTCACCGTAACGATCGTCGGCGAGCTTGCGAGTCGCATCGCGCAACGCGTCGATTGCACCATCGTCGTCGCTGGACATCACTTCGGCCGGCCCTCGCGTGCGGAGCGCTTGGCGCAGGGACAATGAGGTCGTATTGGCGCGCGTTCAGCGAACAAGGCGATTCGGTAACGGTGTATCCAGCACACTCAGTCCTTCGCCTCCGTGGCGGAGACGCGACGGTCTCCTCGTCGCTGTCTCCGTCGACGACGCTCGGTCAGAATTCTTCCCACTCACCCGGCTTGCCGGCCGCAGCGCTTCTATCAGCACTTGGGGCACCCACTTTCGCCGGTCCCTTCGAGCCAGTTCGAACCGGCGTCGGCTTCGAGTGCCCGCCAGTGCCAGCGCCCGCCTGCGCACGCGCGATCACTCGCTGAGCTTCCAGGTGGCTCAAACGAAATACCGCTACGGCGCTGGCCAGCCGGTCGGCCTGCTCTTTCAGACTTGCTGCGGCAGCGGCGCTCTCCTCGACTAGAGCGGCGTTCTGCTGGGTCACCTGGTCCATCTGGGTGACCGCCTCGTTCACCTGGCTGATCCCGGACGACTGCTCGACCGCGGCACTCGTGATCTCGCCGATCAGATCGGTCACACGCTTCACCTGTGTGACGATCTCGTTCATCGTCGCGCCGGCGTCCGTCACCAGCCGGCTGCCCATCTCCACCTTCTGCACCGAATCCGTGATCATCGCCTTGATCTCGCGCGCGGCCTGAGCGCTGCGCTGTGCGAGGTTGCGCACCTCGCCAGCGACGACGGCGAAGCCGCGTCCCTGTTCGCCAGCGCGCGCCGCCTCCACCGCGGCATTTAGCGCCAGGATGTTGGTCTGGAAAGCGATCCCGTCGATCACGTTGATGATCTCTGCGATCCGCTTGCTGCTTTCCGTGATGGCGTTCATCGTCGTGATCACCTCGCCGACGACTTGGCCTCCGCGCGCGGCTGATTCGGATGCGGCGTTGGCGAGCTGGTTGGCCTGGCGCGCGCTGTCTGCGCTTTGCTTGACCGTCGACGTCAATTGCTCCATCGAGGCCGCGGTCTCCTGCAGGTTGCTCGCCTGCTGTTCGGTCCGGCTCGACAGGTCCTGGTTGCCGGCGGCAATCTGCGCACTCGCCGTCGAAACCGAATCGACGCCCGTGCGTACCTCGGAGACGACACGCACAAGGTTTTCCTTCATCTCGGACATAGCGTTCAGCAGCTGCGCGATCTCGTCCTTGCCTTCGACGTGGATCGCCTTCGTCAGATCGCCCTGCGCGACCGCGTTGGAGACCTCCACGGCATGTCCGAGCGAACGATTGATGCCACGGATCAGCAGAAGGCCGAATGTCACAGCCAGGCCGATGCCAAGGATCAAAGCAGCAATTGCGGTAATGCGGATTGTTTCGTAGCGCGCCACTGCGGCCTCGTACTCCTGTTTGCCGACGTCGAGCTGAAGCTTGATCAGCGCGTCGACACCCTGAGCGACCGGGACGTACAGAGGACGAATCTTTTCGACAACGATGCGTTGGGCCTCCTTTGTGTCGCGGGCACGCAGCGCCGCCACGGCCGGACGCAGACCCTCCTGGACGAATTTCTTGCGGTCCTCGGCGAAGGCCTTGGCCAAACGCTCCTCCTCTGGCGTGAGACGCGTAGCCATGAAGGCGTCCCAGGTCTTGGTGATCAGCTCGATGTTGGCTTCGACCTCCGCCGTGTTCTTGGTGATCTCTTCGGGTGTCGGCGTGACCAGCGATACCGCAATGGCCAGCCGGTTGCGCAGGATCGCGCGAACGATCGTGTCAAGTTGACCGACCGTTACCAATCTGTCTTCGTAGACGGACTGCAGCGCGTGGTTCGATTTCGAGATTCCGACAAGGCCGATGGCGCCGATAGCCGCCAGCAGCGCCGACATGACACCGATTAGTGCGAGCAGCCGGGTCGAGATTCTGAAGTTATTCATTCGCTTGACTCCCGTGGTTTACTGCACGGTCAAATCGTTCAACGCAAAATTCGTGTCGGCCAGCAATAGATCGATGTCCAGCAGGACCATGATGCGCTCCACGTCGCCCTGCTTGATCGTTCCTATGCCAGTAATGAAACCCGCCTGCGGCGCAGTCGCAAGCTCGGGCGGAGGTTTGATCTGCTCTTCCTTCAGTTCGACAACTTCGCTGACCGCGTCGACGACCGCGCCGATGGTCCGCACACCGAGGTTCAGCACGATGACGACGGTCGATGCGTCGTAAGTCGGCTCGTCCAGCTCGAGGCGCGCCCGCAGATCGATGATCGGCACGATCACACCGCGCAGATTGATCACACCCTTGACATACTCCGGCGCGCTGGCGATGCGCGTCGGTCGCTCGTAACCCCGGATCTCCTGCACCTTCAGGATCTCGATGCCGTACTCCTCGGCACCCAACCTGAAGGTCAGATATTCGGACGGTCGCGCCCACCAAGCGGGTCGCACACTCGTTGCGCGATCCGTCGCTGCAAGGTCTTGCATACCGCCCATTTCAGCCTCCGTGGATGGCGACGGACGATCAAGACGATCGTCCCGGTCCATCGATATCGTCATACATCTGACGATCCACGGATCTCCCGATTACGCGCACCGAGCGGCCGCAATTCGGCGATCCGGTCAGGTGCGTAAGGGGGTCTGCGCCGCTGACGCGCCATCCAAATCGCGCAACAGTGCGGCGAGATCCTCCATCCGCACCGGCTTGGTCAAATAGCGAAGGAAGCCCGCATGACGGCCGCGCTCGATGTCGGCCGGCATGGCGTTGGCCGACAGCGCCACAACCGGGATCGACGCCGTCGCGGCATCGGCGCGCAGCCGCGAGAGAACCTCGTAGCCGTCGATTCCCGGAAGCTGGATGTCGAGAAGGATCAGGGCCGGCTTCAACTGGCGCGCCAGTTCGAGCCCGCGTTCACCTTCCGGCGCCGTGACCACCGACGCATCGAAGTGGACGCGAAGCATGGTCTCGACGAGGCGCACATTGGCCGGGTCGTCTTCGATATAGAGCACCGGTCCGAGCTGCGACGCCGACACGCCCGTAGACGGCTGCTCGGCATGGTCCGGCGATACATCGCCGCGAGCGGCGCCCATCGTCAGCGAGAAAACCGATCCGCGCCCGCGCGATGACGCGATTTCGAGTCGCATGTCCATTAGCTCGGCAAGCCGTTTGGACAAGGCCAGTCCGATGCCTACGCCTTCGATACCGCTGCGCTCGGCCCCCGCGCGGTCGAACGGGGTAAAGAGACGCGCCACCTGCTCGGGCGTCAGTCCGGGCCCGGTGTCGGCGACCGCGAGGACCAACGTTTCCCGAGAACTTCGCTCGCAACGAACGACGACCGATCCACCGCGCACGTTGTACTTGCATGCGTTGCTCAGAAGATTCACGAGGATCTGGCGCAGCCGCGTCGCATCGGCACGTGCCATCAGGTCCGGCGACACCTCCACCTGGACGCGCACATCGAATTGATGCGCCACACCTTCGGTCATGCGCACCGCCTGTCGGACGACGTCGTCCACGGATACCGCGCGCAGGTCGACGGTCAGCTTTCCGGCTTCGATACGTGCGAGATCGAGCAGGTCGTCGATCAGCGCCAGCAAGTGCGCGCCGGCAATACGAATCTCGCCGACGCAATCGCGCTGCGCGGCAGACAGTCCGTCGCCCATGTCGAGCAGTTGCGCGAAACCAAGGATGCTGTTCATTGGTGTGCGCAGTTCGTGGCTCATGCGGGACAGGAACTCCGACTTCGCGCGGCTGGCGTGATCGGCCGCTTCTTTCGCCTCCAGCAGACGCTGCTCGATGACCTTGCGCTCGGTGATGTCCTGGACGGTACCGATCAGTTGAAGTGCGGTGCCGTCGACGCTCCTCGCAACGCGGGCCCGCTCATGAACCCAGCTCACGCCTCCGTCGGGCAGCACGATGCGATGGTCGATCTCCATCGTGCCAGTCCGATATGCCGACAGTTCAGCCGCCTTCACGCGCTCGCGATCCTCCGGGTGAACTGCCTCGTAGAAAGCTGCCTGGTTCAGATCGAACTCGCCGCGAATCCGGCCGAAGATGCGGTAGATCTCATCGGACCAGCGCAGCGCACCGCTGCCCACGTCCACGGCCCAATGGCCCATCTTGCCGATCCGCTGCGCCTCCCGGAGCATGTACTCCCTCTCCGCCAGTTCGGCGGTGCGCGCCGCCACGAGTTCCTCCAAGCGGTCGCGGTGGCGCGCCAGTTCGGCTTCGGCGCGCTGCCGTTCGGTTACGTCCTGCACATGAGCGACGAACGCTTCGGCGCCCGACGCGTTCACGGACAGCGCGGCGACGCTGACGACCGCGTAGGCGGCTTCCGCGCCGGCGCGGCGAGTCAGCGCGACCTGCGCAGCGCCCGCCGAACCGGTCCGTACCGACTCAATCAAAGCGGCAATCCGCGCACTGTCCGCCGGTTCAACGACGTTTGCGAGAAACTGCCCTTGCAACTCGTCCGCCGTCGCGTTCGCCAGACTGCAGAACGCTGCATTGGCAGATGTGATTCGCCCGCCGGCATCGAGCAGAACCATGCCGATTGGCGCATCGTCGAATGCGCCGCGAAAACGCGCCTCGCTCGCCCGCAGGCGAGTCTCCATCTCGTGCTTCGCAAAGGCGATGTCGAGTGCCGCACGCAGCTCCTCGCCGCGGAACGGCTTGACGAGGAATCCGTATGGCGCCACTTCCTTCGCGCGCGCCAGCGTTTCTGCGTCGCTGTAGGCCGTCAGGAACACGACCGGAAGGTCGCGATCGGCGCGGATGCGGCGCGCCGCCTCGATGCCGTCGTCGTCGCCTTTCAGCATGATGTCCATCAGCACGAGGTCGGGCTGCGCGTCGCGAGCGCGCGCGACCGCGCCTTGGCAGTCGTCGGCGGTGCCCGCGACGGTGTAGCCAAGATCACGCAGCGACTGTGTGATCTCCAGCCTGATGACGCCCTCGTCTTCAACGACAAGGATCCGCTCTCCGCTCATGGTCCATCCTCCGCTCTGCTGTGTTCCCTGATCGCCGCGGGCGGCGGGATTGGAGGGCGCGTCGACGGGCGCGCAGCCAGCGGCAAGACGACTTCGAAACAAGTGTCCTGACCGTCGCGCCTCCACAGCAGCTCGCCGTCCAACTGAGCTGCGAGCGTCGTGACGAGCTGCAGTCCGAGCGAGGCGGCCCGCGTCGGGTCGAAATCCGGCGGCGGTGCGTTGCCGTCGTTGATCACCGCCAGGATCAGCTTGTCGTCGTCGCCCGCTGCGCGCGCTTCGACAAGGATGCGACCGTCGTCTTGTCTCCCAGCGTACGCATGCTTGTACGCGTTCGACACGAGCTCATTGATGATTAGGCCACACGGCACCGTGCGCTCCAGATCGAGCGTGAGCCCGCCTTCCGCCTGGACGCGCAGGGGCACCCGTGACGACATCGGCCGATGGACCGACATCAGGTAGGCACCGAGACGCTCGAGGTAGTGCGCCAGATCGATGCGTGCGAGGTCCGGTGCGCGGTACAGCTGTTCGTGCACGAGCGCCATCGACTGCACGCGATCGGCGCTGTCCTGAAGCAGGCGGCGCGTATGCTCGTCGCGAGCGCCGCGCGCCTGCAGATTTAACAGGCTCGTGACCACTTGCAGGTTGTTCTTGACGCGGTGATATACCTCCCTCAGCAGCAGTTCCTTCTGTGCGATCGCCGCTTCCAGTTGGCGCTGCGCGGTCTTCCGCTGCGAGATGTCGCGCACCAGCGCCCACATCTGCCTCGCCGTGCCATCAGCGCCACGCAGCAGGAACATGCGCGACTCCACCGGCACGGTCGATCCGTCGGAGCGCACGTAGGTCTTCTCGTACACCTCCGAATAGCCGCGTTCGCGAACCTCGCGCGCGATGATTCTTCTTTCGTCCTCGAGCGATTCCGGTGCGGTAATCGACTCGTAGGTCAGCGACCAGAGCGCCTCCTGCTCGTACCCGACCAGTCGCTGGAACGCCTGGTTGCTTTCGACAATGCGACCGTCTTCGTCGATCTGGACGTAGGCATCCGCCATGCTCTGGTACAGACGCGTGTAGCGCTCCTCCGTCGCGCGGCGCTGCTGCTCCAGTCGCACCTGCTCGGTGATGTCCTGAACGGTGCCCGCGCTAATGAGCGGTGTCCCGTCCTCGTCGTACGTTGTCTCGCCACGTTCCTCGACCCACTTGACTCGACCGTCGGCCACAAGGAGCCGGTGGCGCAGAAAGTACGGCTTGCGTGTCGCCACGGAATCGCGGTACGCGGCGTCCAGACGCGCGCGGTCGTCCGGGTGCACGAGATTCAGAAAGGCTTCGTATGACGCGCCGAACTGCTGCGGATCGATTTCGAAGATCCGGAAGATCTCGTCGGACCAGTACAGTCGGTTGCTGCGCAGATCGAGTTCCCAGCTACCTAGCTTGGCGATCGCCTGCGCCTGGGTCAGCCGCTGCTCCGTCTTCTCGAGGCGGTGCGTATGCGCGATACGGTCGAGCGCCACGGCGATGTGCGCGCCGGCTAGCGTAAGGAAGTCCAGTTGCGCCTTGTTCGGCGGGCGCACGCCTTCGTCACCGAAGCTGCCGGTGCCGAGCAGGCCGACCCGGCGTCCGCCGACAAACAGCGGCAGCGCCACGCAGGTGCGGATTCCGGTCGCCGCAACCCGCTCCTTGATGGCGGCGGGGTCCACGCGCATGTCGTCGACGACGATCGGTGCCAGCGCCGTGGCCAAACGCCTGGCGTGAGCATCGGTCTGCGTGTCGGCAAGCACGATGTCCGGCATTGCCATGACTCGTGTCACCGAAGGACCGTCTGCCGCGACGAGACGTAGGTAACGAGGGTCCGGTTCGAACTGCGCAATCCACGCGTTGCGGTAACCGACGAGGCGCTCCAACTCGCTGCGCAAGCCCGCGACGAGATCCACCGCTGTACGCGCGCGCTCGAACTTGTGCGACAGACGCAGCAGCGCGTCGCTGAACTCCTTGGCCTGGATCAACGCATGCTCGGTGTGCAGCCGCTCCGTTACGTCGACAGCAAACCCGACGACTTGCGTCACGCGTCCGGCTTCATCGCGCAGTGGAGACAGCGTTATGTCGAGCATCGGAAAGCGTTCTCCGCCAAAATGTGAGCGCAGCGTCCGACTGACCGTCGCTCCCGCGGCCGCCTCGCGCACGAGCGCGAGCAGCGCGCCCTGACTGTCGGCGCTGAACGCCCAGCACGGCGCGTCCCAGATCGGCCGCCCGATCAGTTCTCCACGCTGCTTGCCGGTCGATTCGAGCACGGCTGCATTGACTTCAAGCACGTCGCCGTCGGCGCTTGCCAGCACGACGAATCCGGCAATTCCGTCGATCACTTTTCGCAGCCGTCGGCGCTCTTCCTCGCGCGACGCCTGCTGACGCTGCCGTTCGGTCACGTCCTGACCGATCGCGACCAATGCGATCACCTTGCCTTCGGCATCGCGCACGGCTTGGTCGAACCACTCAACTTCGCGCTCGCCGCCGGCCCGAGTCAGGATTCCTATGACATTGCCGCGCGTGCACACGCCTGCCCGCGCACGCGCAAACAGCCGTCGAACTGCTGGCCGTTCCCGCTCAGGAACCAAGGTCTCGATCCAGTCACGACCGACCACTTCAGATCTCAGGAATCCAGTCGTACGCTCAAAGTACGGATTCACGTCGCGGACCTGCCCATCGGGTGCGAGCACGACGACCATCATCGGGGCGGCGGCAATAATCGACTGAGCGAACGCCTGGTCGCGCTGAGCCTGCGCAGTCACTTCGTCGAGCCGAGTCAGATCGACGAACGACGCCATCAACGCGACCGGCGTGCGATTCTAGTCCATTACCGCGAACGCGGAGACCCGTACCTGGAACGTACCTTCGTCCCCGCGGCTGGCCGCAAGACGCCCTTGCCATCGACCCTGCTGCATCACCGTTGCGATGACTTGGGCCACCGCTTCCGGGTCGCGCCAGAAGTCGAGCACGCTGCGGCCGAGCGCCTGCGCAGGCGCGCTCAGGCCCCATAGTTCGACGAACGCCGGGTTCACGTAGGTCAGCGCGCCGCTCAGGTCGGCCATGACGGTCGCCGACTGTGAACTATCGAGCGCAAATCGAAGACGTGCGAGATCGCGGTTCTGTCGCGTCAGTTCCGCCGTGCGTCGTTGCACTTGCGCTTCGAGCGCTAGGTGTGAAGTGTCAAGAGGTTATTTCTGGACGCAGCGAGTCTGGCCATGGGTGCGAGACCTCCGATGCCTTGGTGGGGGCGATGCCAGTTGTAGTGGTGGATCCAGGAATCCAGAGCGG